>JGI24140J50213_10000261_pt1 | contig 24881 bp, 22 predicted proteins | sample BarGraIncu00222A_FD_50213 | JGI IMG/M metagenome (IMG submission 50213)
GACAACGTGGTGATAAGGCAAATGCAGAAAAATACAAAAAGCTTGCAAAAGTTGATGCAGAACATTGGGTAAAAGTAGCAGATGACGGCGACCATTACAGGCTTGCTTTCGATAAGCCCAATACCTGGAGTCAGAAATATAACCTTGTCTGGGATCGTCTTTTGGGACTGAATATTTTCCCAACATTTGTGGCACAGAAAGAAATAGCTCATTACAAAAAAGTCATGCAACAATATGGTTTACCGCTGGATTCACGTACTAAACTGTCGAAAACAGACTGGTCAATCTGGTGTGCTACCATGACTGAAAACCAGGCAGATTTCGAATCAATCGTTTCACCTGCATATGATTATTACAATCAAACAACTACCCGTGATCCTTTGGCAGATTCTTATCAAACCAATAATTTGAAGAGTGGGGGAATGCATGCACGTCCTGTTGTAGGAGGCTTTTTCATCAAGATGCTTTCTGATAGGGCCATGTGGCATAAATGGGCTACCGGTGACAAAGTAAAAGCCACAGGATGGGCCTCATTGCCTGTAACTCCGTCCATACGCGAAGTAGTTGCTACTTCACGTCAGACTGCGGTAAATTGGAGCTATACAACGGAGAAGCCAACAGGTGAATGGACAAAAACAGAATTTGATGCCAGTAACTGGAAGACAGGAGCAGCTGGGTTTGGTACTGTTGGGGATGCCCGTACACGTTGGAATTCAGGAGACATCTGGATTCGTCGTACCTTCACTATGCCTGATGGTAAGTTTAAAAACCTACATTTGTTTTCCTGGCACGATGAAGACGTGGAGATCTATATAAATGGAATTTTGGCAGGATCAGAAAGTGGCTTCATCAACAGTTATGATTGTCTGGATATCACTCCTGCTGCACTATTACTCCTTAAACCTGGTGCAAAAATAACGTTGGCTGCACATTGTCATCAAACAGTAGGCGGTCAGTATATTGATGTCGGACTTGTAGAAGTAGGACTAAGCAAATAAAATTACTCCAGCAACTAAGTTATAATTTATTATTTTTTAACAAGATACATAACAATGAAAAAACTCTCTCTCACTTTACTGATGTTTTTATTGGTAATCGCTGCTCAATCGCAGCAAATAACTAAGGTGAATCCATTGCGTGCCCCGGCATATCCATTGGTGACTATTGATCCGTATACCTGTGCCTGGTCGTTTAGCGATAAACTTTATGATGATAATGTCAGGCATTGGACAGGAGTTAAAAATTCTTTAATTGGTGCAATCAGGGTTGATGGTACAATTTATCGATTTATGGGCACAGAAGAACTGTCCATGGTTCCCATAGCACCATTTTCCAAAGGAAAAGGTTGGACTGGTAAATATACATTTGAGCAACCCGAAGCAGGTTTTGAGAAAACAGATTTTAATGACTCACAGTGGAAAGAAGGAAGAGCTGCTTTTGGCACAAAGGGAACTTCTTCAATGAAAACGTTGTGGGAAACCAAAGATATATGGGTACGCAGAGAAATCATGATTACCGAAGATCCATCTACCCTCAATTTGTATTTAGAATTTTCTCATGATGACGGTATTGAGATTTACTTTAATGGCGTACAGATTGTTAACACAGGTGATGAAGCTAAAGAAAATGTTCGCATTCCTTTGCCTGAATCAGCCAGAAAGACAGTTGTGAAAGGTAGAAATGTTATTGCAATTCATTGTCATAATTCGCAAGGTGGTGCTTATGTCGATTTTGGATTGTTCAATAAAATAATCAAACAGCAGGTGTTTGAAAAGACAGCTCAACAACAATCAGTGAGTGTAATGCCGACCCAGACTCATTATGATTTTGTATGCGGTCCTGTGAATTTGAAATTGAACTTTACCTCTCCGTTATTGATGGATAATCTGGATGTCTTATCCCGTCCAATCAATTGATGGATAATCTGGATGTCTTATCCCGTCCAATCAATTACATTACATATGATGTGGCTTCTTTAGATAAAAAAGTGCATGACGTACAGATTTATTTTGAAGCATCTCCCGAATGGGCAGTGAATACGCTCAATCAGGAAATCACTAGCGAAAAGATTGAAGCCAATGGGTTAACTTACCTGAAAACCGGAACCAAAGAACAAAAGGTACTTGGACGCAAAGGTGACAACGTAAGAATTGACTGGGGCTATTTTTATCTGGTTGGCAAACAGGATAAAACTACATCTTACACAATCAATGAAAGCAGCGTTGCCAAAAAAGAGTTTTCCGGGAAAGGAAAACTATCGGGTGAAGTAAATAAAAACCTTTCACCAGATATGGAAAAAGAGATGACAGCGCTGGCATTGTCACAGGATATTGGAAAAGTAGGTGCACAGCATGTTACCAATAAAATTATGATTGGTTACGATGATCTTTATTCTATGCAATATTTTGGAGATAATCTTCATCCCTGGTGGAACAACGACGGGAAAAAATCTATTTTGGATGAATTTGTAAAAGCAAATAATGAGTATCCAGGATTAATTTTGAAATGTAATAACCTTGATGCCAAAATAATGATTGATGCCGAGAAGGCAGGTGGAATGAATTATGCAGATTTGTGTGCTTTGGCTTATCGTCAGGCAATAGCAGCACATAAACTATTAAAAGATAAAGAAGGAAACATCCTGTTTTTATCAAAAGAGAATTTCAGCAATGGTTCAGTCAACACGGTTGATGTAACTTATCCTTCAGCTCCCATGTTCCTGTTATATAATCCTGATCTGCTCAAAGGTATGATGAATGGAATATTTTATTTCAGTGAAAGCGGTAAGTGGAACAAACCTTTTGCCGCTCACGATATTGGAACATATCCATTGGCAAACGGTCAGACATATGGTGAGGGCATGCCTGTTGAAGAGAGCGGAAACATGCTTCTTCTGGCTACTGCAATTTCAAAGGTTGAAGGAAATGCCAAATATGCCGAAAAGCATTGGGCAACGCTAACAACATGGGCAGATTATTTGTTGGAAAAAGGTCTTGATCCGGAAAATCAATTGTGTACAGATGACTTTGCCGGTCATCTTGCCCATAATGCAAACCTTTCAATCAAAGCAATTTTAGGTATTGCGGGATATGGCCAAATGGCTAAAATGCTGGGCAAGAATGATATCGCAACCAAATATACTACTGCTGCCCGTGAGATGTCTCAAAAATGGATTGCCATGGACGCTGATGGAGATCATTACAGTCTGACATTTGATAAAAAAGGAACCTGGAGTCAGAAATATAATCTGGTATGGGATAAAGTCCTTAGTATGGGTATTTTCCCTAAGGAAGTAGCCCAGAAAGAAATCGCTTATTATCTGACTAAACAAAACGTTTACGGATTACCACTCGACTCCCGTGCTACCTATACAAAGGGTGACTGGATTATCTGGACTGCAACTATGGCTCAGGATAAGGCAACTTTCCAGAAATTTATCGATCCTTTATATAAGTATGCGAATGAAACAACTAGTCGTGTTCCATTAAGTGACTGGCACCAAACGATCACTGGTAAACAACAAGGTTTTCAGGCACGTTCTGTTGTTGGAGGTTTCTACTTCAAATTATTGGATGAGAAATTAAAACTAAAAAAATAAGGGGAGTATTATAATCCGAAGATGAAAAGACTATTTTATTCTTTTGTGTTCAGTTCACTGCTAGCTCTGATCTGTTGTAATATAAGTAAAGCGGCCATTCAACCTGAGAAAAATCAGGTTAAAGCTCCTAATGGATTTACTTCGGGCGATGCAACCATGGCTTACAAGGCCTTTAACAATTTTTTCTACAGCACATCGGCAAAACTATATTTCAGCACGACAAAACAAGACAAACTTGCAGCTATATGGACACAAGCTGTTTATTGGGACCTGGCCATGGATGTCTATGAACGGAACCATAAGAAATCACAATTAAATTTTATCAATGATATTTATCAGGGTGGTTATAATCAATATGATGGTTATAATTGGAACAATTCCACCAAATGGTTTATCTATGATGATATGATGTGGTGGATTATGGCACTTGCAAGGGCACATGAAATTACAGGTAATCAGATTTATCTTCAGAAAGCCATCGAAGGTTTTAATCACGTGTGGGAAGGTTCGTATGATAAAGTTGATGGTGGAATGTTCTGGGACTTTAAGCATAGCGGTAAAAATGCATGTATCAATTATCCTACGGTCATTGCGGCAATGCGATTGTATAAAATCACCGGCGATGAGTCATATCTGACAAAAGCAAAATCTGTTTACGCTTGGTCAAAGACTAACTTGTTTAATTCAACGAATGGGAGGGTTGCTGATCATAAAATAAAAATGAACCGACCTGGATATGAGGATTATACTTATAATCAAGGAACGGCTATCGGTGCTGCAATAATGCTTTATAAAGTGACACATGACGCAACTTATATTGCCGATGCCAGATTAGCTGCCGATTATGCGATGAACAATATGTGCAAAGATGGCATACTGCCGGCAGAAGGCGACTTTAATGAACAGGGTGTATTGAAAGCCATATTTGCACAGTATATCATGCAATTAATCCAAGCCTCACCCCAAAGTCCATATCTGGCATGGATACAAAATAATGTCAATAAAGGATGGCAAAACAGGGATACAAGCCGCAACTTAACCTATCGTAATTATTCTGTCAGTTGCCCTACAGGCAACATACAGTCTTACGAAGCCAGCAGTATTGTGACTTTTTTGCAGCTATGTCCAACTTTAAAATAAATAAAAAAGTCTGTGGGAGAGATCATTGTCTCCCACAGACTTTTTTTTAAAGATTACATACCCTATATTTCTTATTTCATTTAACTGTTCTTTGTTTTCTGTGAATGCACTATTCTTCCTGTTTTCCATCCTAAATGGGCATTAAACAGAATCTGAAAAGACCAGGGAAAGAACATTCTTCGTATATTATTTGAATATTCTCGGAACACTTAGGGATCACTTGTAAAATAGGGGTAATTGAAAGGTAAATCACTTGTAGGCGTCTCGCACATGTCTCGCACGTGTCTCGCACATGTCTCGCACATGTCTCGCTCTAATATGTGCGAGACACCTGCGAGACACCAGCGAAATATGTGCGAAACACCAGCGAGACAGTTAGAAGTCATTTACCAATGGTTTACTGATGGTTTACCAGTGATCCCTAAGTGTTCCGAGAATATTCAAAAGATGGTCAAAAAATGACCTTTTTATTTTCAAATCATGACAATCTTCCGTTTCCTCTTTGAATAAGTAATATGTCCCGGAATGATGAAGGCAATAAACCATCCGAACGACTCTACCAGGAGTTGATCTTCCAGGGGGAAGAATGAACTGGCAAGGGCCAATGCTGCGAAAATAATTCCTCCGGTTATGATTATTTTGTGTCGAAGAATGCCTCCGGAAACTACAATGGCAAAAGCTATAAACAGCATGAATATTGGATGTTGCAAATTGAAGTAGATTTGGCGGAGGACATTGAACTGGATGATATTGGTCAATATCAGACAAAGAAACACCGAAATCCAGACATAACGCAAAGTAACACTGATATAAGTATTCACTCTTTCGCGGTGAAGGATAGCATATATAATTGTAAAGACCAACCCGATTAAAGGAAGAACTATACTTGCAGATCTTTCTATTTGCANCAGTTGATAACTGAACGTGAATTTACCTGATAAGTATTCAGAGAANAAATTGATGAAATTTATCCAACCCCAAAGAATAAAAAGGATGCCATGCGAATTGATGTGCTCACGTGAAACACTGATCATTTCCGCTATCATCTTTCGGGTTTCGGCTTCTTCGTATAATATTGTTGCTTTATCAATTCTTTCCATAAAATGTTTTTTTTGTTGATTAATGGAGCTTGTAAAGATAAAATTAATTGCTATAAAGTTAATTTTATTTTAAGTACATTAATGCTTTAATAGTTTTGGTTTTTTTCTAATAATTAACTGTATAAAACCTGAAAAGCGTATAAAGGTTTTAAACGGGTTGTTTTTTTTGGGAAATAATGTCTTTGATACATCCTTTTTTAAAACTGAATTAGAAAAAGTGTTGTAAAAATGATAATTTACTAGAAAAAACGCAAAATAAATTAAAAAGATGAAAAAAAACAGGGGGTGTGCCTAAAAATATATTACTTTTGTCTCGAAAACTTACAAATCAAAAATAGGGTTATGGCGACTTTGAGATTTAAAGCACTGGAAGAAACATTGAAAAGAAAACCGGTTGAGGTAAAAGCTCCCGGTGATAAAGTTTCTGATTATTATGCAGTGAATGTATTTGACAGACTCAAAATGGAGAGACACCTGTCTAAAGAGGCATTCAAATCTGTTGTTGATGCAATTGATAATGGAAACCGTATTGATCTGAAGATAGCAGATCAGATTGCCATGGGAATGAAAGTTTGGGCAATGAGTATGGGTGCTACACATTATACACACTGGTTTCAACCTTTGACTGAAGGTACGGCTGAAAAGCACGATACTTTTGCAGAGCCTTCAAACGGAAGCGCAATCGAGAATTTCTCCGGAAAACTATTGGTTCAGCAAGAACCTGATGCTTCAAGTTTCCCAAGTGGCGGTATTCGTAATACTTTTGAAGCCCGCGGATATACTGCATGGGATCCATCTTCACCTGCTTTTGTTTTAGAAGACACCCTCATTATTCCTACGATATTTATTTCCTATACCGGTGAAGCGCTTGACTACAAGACGCCACTTTTGAAAGCTCTCCATTATCTGGATAAAGCTGCTACTGAAGTTTGCCAGTATTTCGATAAAGACGTTACTAAGGTTAACAGTAACCTGGGTTGGGAACAGGAATATTTTTTGGTTGACGAAGCGGTTTACAATGCACGTCCGGATCTTGTTTTAACAGAACGTACTTTGTTGGGACATGCATCGGCTAAGAACCAGCAGTTGGAAGACCAGTATTTTGGTCAGATTCCACGTCGTGTTCTTGCTTTCATGCAGGACCTCGAATTTGAATCATATAAATTAGGTATTCCCGTTAAGACCCGTCATAATGAGGTTGCTCCTAACCAGTTTGAGCTTGCTCCGGTTTATGAAGAAACCAACCTGGCTAATGATCACAATCTTTTGCTGATGATTTTGATGCGTATCGTTGGTCGCAGACATAACTTTAAGGTTATCTTTCACGAGAAACCTTTTGCGGGAATCAACGGTTCTGGTAAACACAACAACTGGTCTGTTTCGACTAACACAGGTGTTAATCTTTTATCTCCCGGAAAAACTCCAAAAACTAATCTGCAATTCCTTACTTTCCTTGTAAATACACTTGCAGCTGTACATAAACACAATGCATTGCTGAAGGCTTCGATTGCTTCTTCAGCCAATCAGCATCGTCTTGGCGCTAACGAAGCACCTCCTGCAATCATTTCTGCATTCCTTGGAACGAAACTGACACAGATGTTGGATGAGATCGAAGATAGAGTGACCGATCAAAAGATGACTCCTGATGAGAAGACCGCTATCAAACTTGATATTGGTAAGATCCCTGAAATTCTTTTAGACAACACCGACCGTAACCGTACTTCACCATTCGCATTTACCGGGAATCGTTTTGAGTTCCGCGCTGTTGGTTCATCTGCAAACTGTGCTTCTGCAATGATTTCTTTGAATGCTGCTCTTGCTGTTCAATTGGTAGAATTCAAAGTTGCAGTTGATGCAATCATTGAAAAGGGTGTCAAGAAAGATGAAGCCATTCTTCAGGTATTGCGCAAACTGATCAAACAGTCTAAGGCAATTCGTTTTGATGGTAACAACTATACTGATGAGTGGAAAGCTGAAGCTAAGAAACGTGGTCTGGATTGCGAAGCCAGTGTTCCACTTATTTATGATGCCTATCTGACTCCACAATCAATGGAAATGTTTAGAACAGCCAAGGTCTACAATGACAGGGAAATGGAAGGTCGTACCGAAGTTCGTTGGGATCTTTACGTGAAGAAGGTTCAGATTGAGTCACGCGTATTGGGTGATTTGACGATGAATCATATTCTGCCTACTGTTCTTGAGTATCAGACTATGTTAATCAACAATGTACAGGGATTGAAAAACCTGTTCACTGCTGAAGAATATAAAACGCTGGCCTCACGTCGTCTTGAACTCATAAAGGAAATTTCAGAACGTGTTGATATCGTCGAGAATAAAGTAAATGAAATGATAGAAGCTCGTAAAGTAGCTAACACAATAGAAACGGAACGTGAGAAGGCACTTGCTTATGCAAATGTGATCTTCCCATTCTTCGATGAAATTCGCTATCACGTTGATAAGTTGGAATTGATCGTTGATAATGAGAAATGGCCTCTCCCGAAATATCGTGAGTTATTGTTTATCAGATAATAATTTAGGAAACACAAACACGAATAAAAAACCCTTCAGAAGTAGTGATAAACTACTGATGAAGGGTTTTTTTTCTTATATTAAATAAAACAATGCTAATAAAGTGACTCAGGGCCACTTTGACCGTTAACAATGCGGTAGGATTCATTTGTGTTTGATACAAAGATTTTGCCATCACCCAATTCTCCTGACCAGGCAATATCAATGATTGTTTTTAGCGTTTTGTCAAGGTTCTGATCACGTACTACAATTGACAACATTCTTCGTTGAATATAGCTTGATTCAAAATACTGACCCCTGACAACCAGATCTTCTCTTTCAGCGCCGGTCCCTGTGATATCCCAATAAGAAAACCATTGGATATCTGCATCGTGTAAAGCTTCACGGACTTCATCAAATTTTGATCTACGGATAATTGCTTCAATTTTCTTCATGATACATTATATTGTAAAAAGATGAAAAGAGTGGTTGTGATAAAATATTTTGAAAAATTATATTAGTACAAAATATTAAACACCCCCTTAATTAATCATAAGAAGATGTAAATATAATACAAAAAAATCAAATTTGATAAAATAAATAAGGGGGTGCAGAAAAATAAATATAGTTATATTTATATGCACCCCCAATGTTATGATTTTATGTTGAATAAAAGTTATTGATGTAAAATAGAAAGAACGGGTCTTGTCATACCCTCATTTTGTAAATAAAATAAGAAACACAAAAAACCTTAGTCTATAGTTGTATAGGCAATTTCGTTGTGTAATGTTTCGTCCAGACCTACCGATTCCTCCAGTTTCGTGGCACGTATTCCAATTGTCTTTTCAACCAGTTTAAAAATAATGATGGTCATTACTGCTGAATAGACCACTGTGGTCAAGACAGCAATCAATTGGACATTCAACTGATGGACATTTCCATATAGTAAACCACTGTATGAAGCCTGGATGAGTGGAGTCGCCAGAACACCTGTCAGGATCGAACCAATAATTCCTCCCATGCCATGAACGCCAAAGGCATCTAACGAATCATCATATCCTAAGCGTTCTTTTACAAAAGCAACCATATAAAAACAAACGACAGATACAATAACTCCAATTATAATTGCACCTGACAGATTGATATAACCTGCTGCAGGTGTTACTGCTGCAAGTCCTGCAACGGCACCGGTACAAATACCAACGAGTGTAGGTTTTTTATCAACCAACATGTCAATAATCACCCAGGTAATTGCTGCGGTCGCTGCTGCTATGTGTGTGACAAGGAATGCATTAACAGATAATCCATCTGCAGCCAATGCACTTCCAGCATTGAAACCATACCATCCAAACCAAAGAAATGCAGCTCCCATCACGACAAATGGAATATTGTGTGGAGGTATTGCATGCCCACGGTAGTCTTTACGTTTCCCTAACATTACTGCGGTAATCAAAGCAGCAATACCTGCATTAATATGTACGACTATTCCTCCGGCAAAATCAAGGGTTCCCATTTTAAACAACCAGCCACTACTGGTCCATATCCAATGGGCAACGGGATTGTAGACAAAGAGAGACCATAACAAACTAAAAGCAAGAAATCCTTTAAAGTTAATTCGTTCTGCAAAAGCTCCAATGATCAAGGCAGGAGTAATTACTGCAAACATGCATTGAAACAAAACAAAAAGTAAATGGGGTATGCGCGCATTCTCCTGAGATACAAAATAAGGGCTGACATCATTGATACCAATACCATTTAAAAATGCCCAATGAAAATCACCAATATATGGAGCAAGAAATCCAGTGTTAGTTCCAAAAGTCATACTGTATCCTACTACTACCCATTCAAGACTGATCATTGCCATAATGATAAAACACTGCATCAGAATGTTTAGCACATTTTTTCTGCGTACCAGTCCTCCATAAAAGAGCGCAAGTCCGGGGATTGTCATAAACATGACCAAAGCTGTAGCCACAATCATCCATGCAGTATTTCCAAAATCGATATGTGGAACTTCTTTTGCAATTTTTGACTGGGCTGCTACAGGTAAGATTGAAACAACTATTAATATTATTGAAGTAATAAATCTCTTTTTCATTTGGGCGAATTTTTTATTCCAGAGTAGAATTTAAAAATTGAACTAATATATTGATTAGATTGACGTCTAATAAAGTGCATCAGGTCCTTTTTGGCCGTTACGTATGCGATAAGTTTCATCAATTGTTGAAACAAAGATTTTCCCATCTCCTAAATCACCGGTCCGGGCTGCATCCATAATTGCTTTTATTGTTTTATCCAGATTCTGATCCCTGACTACTATTGATATCATCCTTCTTTGTATGTAACTTGATTCGAAAACCTGCCCTCGAACTACCATGTCTTCTCTTTCTTTCCCGGCACCAGTGATGTCCCAGTAGGAAAACCATTCGATATCAGCAGCATGCAATGCCTCTTTGACTTCCTCGAATTTAGATCTACGAATGATTGCTTCAATTTTCTTCATATTACAATTAATTGTTTTTGATAATATTGGTTCCTGATTAAAAAATGCACAAAAAAATAGGGAAATATTAATAATTCAATATTCCCCCATTATTATATTTTAAGAGTGTGCAAAAATAGTATAATAATTTACATGACTATAATAAAAATGGGGGTATGTTTAAAATATAACATATATATTTAAACATATCCCCATTTTATTATTTTTCAACAAAAAATCGAACAATAATACGACAGTTCAATAAAAAGGAGCGTATCTCGCCAATACTCTCCTTTTGGATAAACTAAAACAATCAAAAAAATACTTAATCGATAGTTGTGTATGCAATTTCGTTGTGCATCGTCTCGTCGAGGCCAACTGCTTCCTCCTGTTTATCGGCACGGAGTCCAACAAACTTTTCAACAACCTTATAGAGTATGAATGTCATTATACCTGAATAAACTACAGTTACTGAAACTGCAATCAACTGGATGAATAACTGATGAACGTTGCCATACAAAACACCACTATATGCAGCCTGAACAGCAGGAGTTGCAAATACTCCGGTTAAAATAGCTCCTATGATACCACCAATTCCGTGAACACCAAATGCATCCAGTGAATCATCATAACCAAATTTCTGCTTAACAACTGCAACCATGAAGAAACATACGATTGAAACAACTACTCCAATAACAAGTGCACCGGTTAAGTCTACAAAACCTGCAGCAGGAGTGATGGCAACAAGTCCCGCTACTGCTCCAGTCGAAATTCCAACAAGTGTTGATTTCTTTTCAATGATAAAGTCAATTAGTGCCCAGGTAAGTGCTGCTGTTGCTGCAGCGATATGAGTAACCAGGAATGCATTCACTGAAAGACCGTCTGCAGCAAGAGCGCTGCCAGCATTAAAGCCATACCAGCCAAACCAAAGGAATGCGGCTCCCATCACTACAAATGGAATGTTGTGAGGAGGGATTGCGTGTCCTCTATAGTCTTTGCGTTTCCCAAGCATGAGTGCCATTACAAGTGCTGCAATTCCTGCATTGATGTGAACTACTGTTCCACCTGCAAAGTCAAGTGTACCCAATTTAAATAACCAGCCATCTGCACTCCAAACCCAATGTGCGATAGGATTGTAAACAAGGATTGCCCATAAGAGTGTAAATACTACGAAACCTTTGAATTTGATACGTTCAGCAAATGCACCTATGATTAATGCAGGGGTTATTACTGCAAACATACATTGAAAGAGAATAAAAAGAATGTGTGGGATACGAGCATTTTCTTGAGAAATAAAATATGGGCTCACATCATTGATTCCGATTCCTTTTAAGAAGGCCCAATCGAATCCACCAATATATGGGGCTAAAAATCCTGAAGAACTACCAAAAGACATGCTATATCCAATCACAACCCACTCAACGCTGATCAACGCCATGATAATGAAACACTGCATCAGGATGTTAAGTACATTTTTGCGACGTACCAGACCACCATAAAAGAGAGCAAGACCGGGGATAGTCATGAACATTACCAAAGCTGTGGCAACTATGATCCACGCCGTGTTACCAAAATCAATATATGGCACTTTCTTAGCCACAACTTCCTGTGCAGCTGCAGGTAATACAGATACTGCAGTCAATAATATCGTTGCAATTATACCTTTTTTCATCTTATGATTTTTAAAGCTTTTATATCCTTTTTTGCGATTTAATAATTCTTTATTGTTTGATCCTAATACAAAGAATCAGCGCCAGTCTGGCCATTACGGATTCTGTATGTCTCTTCTATGTCCGAAACGAAAATCTTTCCATCTCCCAATTCACCTGTCCAGGCTGCTTTCATAATGGCTTTGACGGTTTTTTCGAGATTTTGATCACGTACAACAATAGATAGCATCCGACGTTGAATGTAACTGGATTCAAACACTTGTCCCCGGACAACCATGTCTTCTCTTTCCTTCCCTGCTCCGGTAATATCCCAGTATGAAAACCATTGGATATCGGCATCATGTAGCGCTTCTTTGACCTCTTCGAATTTTGATCTGCGGATAATTGCTTCGATTTTCTTCATAGTTCAATTACTTTTTTGATGATAGTAGTTGTAAATTATAATGAAAAATAATAATTAAGAAAAATTACATAAAATGACATACCCCCCTTAATTATGTTATGACACTTTGCAAAAATAGTATAAAAAATTGTAATACATAAATAAAATAGGGGGTATGTAATAAAAAATAAACAAAATAATCGATATACCCCTATATTTATTAATTTGTGCATCTTTTAAGATGTTTTTACTTATAGATAGAATTTGAAACCGGTTTTATGGGTTTTTATTTATAAATGTCACAGATCATGATTGTAATCAATTAAAATATAATGGTTTATAATAAAAAGAGAGCATGTCTCACGACACGCTCTCTTTTAGAATGAAAATACAAGGCAACAACAAATCTATAGATTACCAGCTCATTATATAAATATTTTTATATTTTATAAAGAGTGTAACGTTAATCAGGAAATTCTTTAATATAAAGCGAATCATCTCCACGTTCCCTGGTACGGATCCGATAAGAATCATCGACAGGAATAATGAAAATCTTTCCATCCCCGACTTCACCGGTATATGCGGTATCGAGTAAACAATCAATGGTTTTTTGCACATTGATATCCCTGACTACAATTGATAGGGTACGACGTGAAATAAATTCTGTGTCGTCAGACGTTCCTCTGTATGATCCTTTTCTCTTTTTTTCGTTTCCAACACCGATGGTGTCAAAATAGGAGAAAAAATCGATATCAATTTCGTGTAATGCATCTTTTACTGCCTGAAATTTCGAGACTCTTATAATTGCTTCAATTTTTTTCATATCATTTCATGTTAAATTAATTTCCTTAAACTGCAATTGTATCTTGAATTGAAAAAGTTTTTAGATAATTTCAGCATAACTTATCTTAAAACAACCTAATCACCTTTTTCATTTCAAATTTATTCAAATTTTGTGAAGGAAGCATGATTTATTAATCGTGATAAGCCTCGGCACCATGTTCCCAAACATCTATACCTCCCGGACCGGTTTCACCTTCTGGTTCAACACGTAATTTGAAAGGATAGGGAAGTTTCATTACCAACCACATCAAGACTAGTGATACCAAAAAGGTTGCAACAGTAATTGAGAAGCTTCCGATTGCCTGAGCCTTCAGTACATCAAACCCTCCTCCATAGAAAAGTCCTTTGACAGGTGCAGAGTTATCCGCACCTAAGGGTCCGGTAGATCCAAATTGACCACTGGCAAATAATCCAAGTGAAAGTGTTCCCCAGATACCAGCAAAACCATGAACTGATACTGCACCAACGGGATCATCAATTCTTAGATATTCAAGCAAATATACTCCACCAAATACTACTAAACCGGCTACTAAACCTAGTATAACAGCTCCAAATGGAGATACCCAATAACAAGGTGCTGTAATTGCTACCAGTCCTGCAAGCATACCATTTAAAGCAAATCCGGTATCAAACTTTCCTTTAAAGGGGCCAATCCAGAGAGCTGCTAACATTGCAGCCAATGATCCTGCACAAGCAGCTAGTGTTGTATTTGCTGCAATTCTTCCTATACCTTGAAAGTCCATGGCTGAAAGTGTGCTACCAGGGTTAAAACCATACCAACCAAACCACAAAAGGAAAGCTCCAATCGTAGCAAGCGGAAGGTTATGAGCAGCGGGCAAACCACCTCGCTCTTTGTTATCGCGTAGAAAGACACGACCAATACGTGGGCCTAAAACAATAGCACCGGCCAAAGAAACCATACCTCCAATAGTATGTACTACAGATGATCCTGCAAAGTCGCGGAAACCTTGTCCTAATGAGGGTAAGAAATTACCTGCCGTTCCCATTGTAGCAAGGAAACCGTCTGGACCCCATGCCCAGTGACCAATAATCGGATAGATGAAAGCGGTTACACCAATACTGTAAATGATGTCACCACGGAAACTGGTACGGCCAATCATTGCTCCTGAAGTGATTGTGGAAGCGGTATCGGCAAAAGCATACTGGAAGATCCAATGGGCTAATAATGCTACTCCGGTAGCTTCATATGTATCAGGTGCTCCTTGCAGGAAGAACCAATGGTATCCGATGAAACCGTTTCCATGACTAAACATGAACGCATAACCAATTGCCCAGAATGAAAGTCCGCAAATAGCTGTATCCAGAACGCATTCTACTAAAATATTTACCGTTTCGCGCTTACGGGCAAAACCTGCTTCAAGCATAACGAATCCTGCCTGCATTCCAAATACAAGAAACGCAGCTACAAGCGTCCAGACAGTATTGAGTGAATTTATAACCGATGTTTCGTGTGGGGTGTATACATCAGCTGCCATTGCCGGAGTTGAAATCATTCCGGGTATTATCATCATTCCTAAAATGGCAATTGCCAATCCGATCATTTTACCTGCAAGAATTGTAAATCCTAGTTTCCAGTTCTTGGGTTTCGCCATGTTTTCACTTATTCGGGTGAAAAAATGTCCTCTTTCAAGGCTTTGGTTTTTAAAATCCATAATACTTTTTTTTAAATTAAACACTTTTAAAAAATTAACTTAGATGCAGTGCTATCCTTTATATTCTACATTTTCAGAATTTTATTGCCTGCATAATGCGATCAGTTTAAATATTTATATCTAACTGTGCTGTAAATGTATTGGCATTGGTGTTGACGGAGTTATAAAATGCCTTCTTGTTGTTGTAAATATCGTATGCAAATATCATTGAGACATTTTTTGAAAAGTTCCACGAAAATCCCATATTCAAAGCGCCCAGGTAGTTCTTGTTGCTTTGATAATCAACGGCAAACCAGAGTTTGTCAGAAATCTCAGTCATTGACCTATCCCATGAAAGTAGTATTCCAGACTGTTTGGAGGCTCCTGTTTCATCTACAAGCAATTTTTTATTACCTGTGTAGTATCCGGCTGAAAGTCTGCCTATAACAGGTATTGTTTTTCCAATGACACCATAAACAATATTGTAATTGGTCAGATTGGTTTTTAAACCGACATTGTAAGCTCCTACTGCAATAGCGGGTGATCCTTTAAACATCCCCCCTTCCGGAAAACCAACTTTACCATTGAAGTAGATGGGATGATCATCGTAAACATTATCGCCCATGGATAAATAATCGACCCCTACTTCAGCCTGGAAATTCTTGAAAGGCAAAATACCGGTAGTCAATCCTAAATCAATAATACCTGCTCCACGAATTCCATTAACTTTTTGCATGCGGATATAATTATCCATTCCAAGATGCCAGGATTTAAATCCCTGGAAGTCGACTGAAGGAATCCAGATAATAGTTGAGGGTGTTGCTTTCGCGAAATTGATTGTCATAAACAAACCTAACGCTGTTAACATGATAAGCTTTGCTAAACTGTTTGCTTTTGTTCTCATAATCTGTGCATTTTAAAAGTTAAACATTTATTGAATGATTGATTTTGATTTCTTCTCTCAGAATAATATTTTCAAATTTCTTCTTTGTTTGTAATCAAGTTTATTTGTAAAAACATAAAATAAATTAATATGAGTGTAAAAATAGGGGGGTGAACATTAAAAAATGATATTATTAGTGGATGCACCCCCTATAAAAACATCTCATGTGGCAAAAATAATATAAAATATCATCCACCCCCCTATAAAAATCAAAATTTTTTTAAAAAATAATAAGAAAAACCCATACACCCCCCCCATTTATAGGGGGTGTATGGAAAAAAAAGATGATTTAATTTAAAAAATACTGTAGAAAAAATCATCAATAACTTTAAAAATGAAGTTTTTAATGTTTGATTATTGAAGTAAATGTGATTTTAAAAGAGGTTTTTTCGTTTAAAAACAGGTCTAAAGGGATTTTATGGCGAAGCTTACAATCTAAATGTAAGTTTTTACCTTGTTATTAGGCTGAGAAAATAAACACAAATGATTTAAAAGAATTGTTGAAGCAAACGTACTCTGGTTTTTAGTATTCTAAATTTGGCTTTTGTATTTGCAGCAGGACGGTTATAAGGTTGATTTATATCGATAATATAGTCGGGACAGCTTTTTTTACCGGTTTTATGCATCTTCTGTTGTTGTGCGAAAAGTTCCTGGATAATCCAGAATCGTCTAAGGTCTGAACCCTTGAGTGGAATAGAATTGGCTCCTTTGATGACTGTCAATTTATCAGGAGCTACTTTTCCCGTATAAGTATCTAGTAATTTATTGATGCTCTTGATTCTACGTTTCAGAAAACTTAATTGTCTGCCAATTGCTTTCTTATTTTCTTTTAGGGTGTGGTTGGATTCGTCGATAGCAGCTGAATATTCAATGGAAGCTTTTATCCGATATCCTATGGCAATTGTCTTATGGTTGAATTCCTTGCAGAGAATATCGATAATCTCTTCGCAAGCAGTTCTGGCATCGCTTAATAACTTAAGGTTGGTTGAAAAATTAGATAGATGTCCGTTTACAGGTGTTACAAATATTAATCCGTGTCTTTTGCTTTTTAACTGAATGTTTAAAGCCAATTCTATAATATCCTTTTGCATTTGATTAAAAGTATCTATTCCAATTCGTTTTAGGATAGAAGTGAATAGTCCTGAATCAAATATCGGGTTATTAGTGAACTCCTTTATTCCAAGGAAATACTGGATATATGGATTTTCTCTGATGATCTGTATTGTTTCTTCTCCGGTAAAGCCCAACTTGTGTTTGACAATTAAAGCCCCAATGACGATGCGCGTATCCTTACCGGGTGCACCTTTTCCCGGACTCATTGCCTTATGGTAGATATTTGCTAATTCGTCCCAGGGTATTGAATTTGCTAAAATAACCCATCGATTGTTGATATCAATCTCCTTTTCAAAAGGAGTTTTGAACTCTTCTATACTCAATTGTTTAAAAGAAGTATAACGAATCATAGGTGACTGAATTAAGTTGCCAAATTACTAAAAATTCAACCTTAATGTAATCATATGATCACTTTTATTTTTAAAGGAAATATTGTTATTTTTTTATTGAAGAATAATACATTCGAAATACTACTTTTTTGAATTCGCGATAGATGATCAGTGAAGGAATTAATTCATTCTCGGAAATATCGGGCTGTTCGGTCTTGGCTATATTAATTGCAGCCGGGCTGAGATCAATCTGGTATAACAAGGAAAGCAATCGTGGATAGTCGTTCTGCATCAATCTGTCGATAACAGGAAGGAGTTGACAAAATAGAGCATCATAATTCCATTCCAACCCTTCTGTTAATTCGATTTTCATTCCAAACAAGGCAAAGTCCTTGATGATCTGTTTGGCGGTCTTTTCTACAATCTCCTTTTGGTTTTTATAGGGTTCAATAGAAAAGCCATCAAATATGGTAAGTTGTTTGCTCAAATATATATGCGTTTGTAGATGAATGAATTATTTGAATTTCTGCTCAAGATGATTTAACGTAAGATTAATATTAGCATTGTTCCTGAGATGTGCTGCCAGTTGTTCTGCGCAGTAGACAGACCTGTGTTGTCCTCCTGTACATCCAAAATTAATCTGGAGATTTTCAAAGTTCCGGGCCAGATAAGTATCAACACTGTGATCAATGATTCCGTATATATTGTCAAGGAAAGGTTTTACTTCAGGTTGCAGTTCCAGAAACTCCTGAACAGGTTTATCCATTCCTGTCATCGATTTGTATTGATCAATCCTGCCGGGGTTATTCAATGCCCTGCAATCAAAAACGAATCCTCCACCATTTCCTGAACTGTCAACGGGTAATCCTTTACGGTATGAGAAGCTGTTTACTTCGATTGATAGTTTTTTACGTCCGGCTTGTCTTATCTGTGGAGAAGCGATGATGCCTTTCAATACACCACTTAATGCCGGGAACTGATCTTCGATAGGGTGATTTTCCATTAACCATTCCAGGTTTTGAAGGGCGTAAGGGACACTGAGCAGGAAATGTTCCTTCTTCTCGTAGAATCCCCTGAAGCCATATGCTCCCATGGCTTGCATGATTCTGATGTATACAAATGAATAGAATTCCCTGCGGAACTTTACTTCATTTACTGTTTTGTATTGTTTGAGACATGCAATATAATGAGAGAGTAGTTGTTCGCGGATATCTACAGGTAAATCAGCTTTGGCGTCATAAAGTAATGAAGCCAGATCATATTGTAATGCTCCCCGACGACCACCCTGGAAGTCAATAAACCAGAGTCCGGTTTCATTCAACATGATATTGCGGCTCTGGAAATCACGGTACATAAAATATTCATGTCCGGCACTCAGCAGGTAGTCCTTAAACCGGCTAAAATCATCTTCTAGTTCCTGTTCGTCAAATGAGATATGCGCAAGTTTGAGAAAATAGTATTTGAAGTAATTGAGATCCCATGACATGCTTTGACGATCAAAAGCCTCTCTGGGATAACAAACAGTGAAGTCAAGTCCTTTGGATCCTTCAATCTGAAAACGGGGTAGAAAAGAAATTACTTCACGATAAGAATCAAGCAGATCATTAGGGAAATCATCGTCTTTGCGGGAAGAAACAAGTTGTTGGTAGAGTGTTAAATCACCCAGATCCTGTTGAAGATATACATGATTAGTCAGGTCTTCTGCATATATTTCAGGAACAGGTAACCCTTTGCTTTTGAAGTGATTTGCCAGATAGATAAATGCTTTATTTTCACGTTCATCCAGATTATATGAACCAATAGCACTAATGTTACCGGCAGTCATGCGGTAATAATTGCGGTTTGATGCTGAAGCCGGTAGTTCTGTAATCTGATCGGGTTTGCATCCTGACCATTTAGTGAACAGGTTTATCAAATGGTTTTCTATTTGCATAGGGTTACTATTCATTATATTATGATAAGCAGATGATTAAGCTTTACGAAAAACTTTATTGTATGAAAGTACACTTTTATCTCTTTTATTCTTGATTTCATCGGGATAACCGATAGAAATAATGCATTCAATTTCGAGATGATCGGGAAGATCGAGCGTCTTTTTAACATAATCGCTTGAAGAAACTTTCTCATCAAACATTCTTCCTCTTAGTTGGATCCAACATGAACCCAATCCCATATCGTGTGCTGCGAGTTGAATGATGATGGCAGCAATAGAACAGTCCTCAACCCAGACATCACTATCCAATGGATTTCCACATACCACTATTGCCAGTGGAGCTTTGGAAATCATTGAAGCACTGCCCGGTTTAGAAACACCGAGCTGGCTTAATATAACTTTGTCGGTTACAATAACAAATTCCCATGCTTCCCTGTTGCGTGAAGTGGGGGAGAGCAGTGCAGCTTCGATTAACTTTTCAATTTTATCAGGTTCAATTAATTGAGAGGTGTATTTACGGATGCTGCGTCGCGAATAGAGTAGATCTAGCATGATTGATAGTTTTGTACAAATATAACAAAACAAAACTTATCTTACCATCTCGAATGTAACTACATTTGACAGTTCAATGATTAATTTCCTTTTGTTTTCCCTATAACACCCGTTCCGATCAACCGGTCATAAACCTCTCCCGGCTTATGATAATAAACAAAAAGTTGATATTCATTTTGCGTCTCGGAATAATCGCCTTCGACCAGACTGGTAAGCCCCGGTTTATTTGGTTCTGGATAATACAGATACATATAATCATAATATCCCTGTTTCAAAATTCCTTCTCCAACATAGCCTTTTAATGATGGCGTATATTTCATGATAAATCCAGATGCAGGATCCCATTGACAGAATCTGCCATTAACAATTATCTGTCCTTTCGCAACAGGCATAGAGAGGGCCAGAAAAAATTTCACCTTAACATATTCGCCTTCAGTATTTGCGTTTTGATAATCTATGGTATTTGGCAGGAAATTACCATTAACATCATTTTCTGATATATAGCTTTTGAAAGCCCTGGGTTTATCCGGAACCAGTATTGCATTGCATGTGTCTCCAATTACTGATATTGTTGAAACATGATCCATGGCGCTTCTTACGCTCGAAAGATTAAATCTCCTGAATTCATTTCCTGCGGGGAAATTGTTTTCCCCGTTATCATAGTTAAAATCAAGTACATTGCCAATTACTTGTTTGGGTTTCAGCTTTAAAGAAATGTCTTCACGCCCGTTTTGAATGACGTAAGCAGTTACATTACTTCTAGGATCGATCAGGTTACTATTTGTAGTAACCTGAAAATCGACCTCCTGCAAGGCATCTCTTTGTTCTACAGAAGATGATTTAGTGACAGTTCCAGTTGTTACTGCCATGGGTTCAACAACATAAAAGCGAAATGTAAAGCAAATATTAGCAGGATTACTTTCTTCAAAAACTTTTAAGAGATAATTACCTGACCGGGTAAACTGCATGGATGAAGTAGGAAACTGAAAAGTATAATGTGTATAAGTCACACGTGGGCCGAATGAAGGTTTGGCCTCATTAATTCTGTCTTCTGTTATGCCGTTGATATATTCATTTGGCCATAGCCTTGACTGTGTCCAGTCGGCATTACAATGAACTACGGTATATTCATATCTATGTATGCTTCCTTTTAAGTCATCGAATCCACATGTTAGCTGGGAGTTTGTAGAACCAAGAACCAAAACAGGAGGAGCAAAAATATCATTGGGATTGCGAAGTTCAACGGTTTTGATGGTAGGATTATATACCTTGCTAAAGTTTATTTGAGTTTGTGTAAAGCCTCTGGAAGTATTTATAACTACTAAAACTATAAACAGTAACCTTCTCATATTTTTATTCATAATTCTTCAGTTTCATAACGTTTTTAATAGTTTGCATCCTCTGGATCTGATTCCGGCTGATCCTTCAACCATAATATCTTCAATCACTATACGAAGTTCGTTTTTGAATTCCGGTATCATCTCAGCAATGTTAAATAATAACTGCATGGCATGAACACGTCCTGCGACGGGTTCTGTTCTGGATTGTAGCATAGAGAAGCAATAGTTAATAAATCCTCCTGTTGGTTCAGCCGGTAAGGGATGCAGACTAAGCAGTTTGAGCATATGTCTTTTTTGACCACTTTGTTTCAGGTTTTCAACGACTTCGAGCATGGGTTTCAGGTATGGTAAAATCATATCCGATCGGGTATCGTTTATTTTGTCCATTACCCATACTGCTTTCCATGCAGCAGGATTGTTATCAATGGCAAACATCCATAACTCATCGAGTAACTCAGGTCGTTGAAGTGTCATGTCAACCACTAAATTAATGTTCGCCCCGTTGTATGGGTTACTGAGTAGGTCGGTAAATGCTGACATAATAATCGATGATCAGGTCAATTTATTTTGATGTAAAGATAAAAAACAAATAATGATAATTTTAGTAATGTAAGGGGTGAAGTGCTTCAATACCTTTTATAATAATTGCGATATTTGCAGAAAAAAAATATGAAGTATTTCGTTTTGGTTATAATTGGAATATGTTTTCTGACTTCAGGTTGTAAACGGGAAGGAAAGATTGTAAAGTTTGGGGGTGAAGCTCAGGGAACCTATTATGCAATAACCTATGTCGATGCTGATGGACGAAATTTTCAAGACTCTATTGATGTGATCCTGAAGAAGTTTGATTCATCCTGTTCTATCTATAAATCCAATTCTATCATTTCCCGTTTTAACAACAATGACCCTACTGCAATTGCAGATAAAGACTTTACAACAGTGTTCAATAAGGCAATGGAAGTTTCGGAACGATCAGGTGGCGCTTTTGATATCACAGTAGGTCAGCTGGTTCGGGCATGGGGCTTTAGTATCAAGGGCAAATTGAAAATGGATGATCATAAAGTCGATAGCCTTAAGCAATATGTAGGGTACAAGAAAGTAAAGCTGGTAAATGGTCGGGTAATTAAAGAAAACCCTAATATTCAACTTGACTATAATGCTCTTGCTCAAGGCTATTCTTCAGATGTATTGGGAAAGTTTCTAGAATCCAAAGGAATAAAAAACTACCTCATTGATGTTGGTGGAGAGGTGTTAGGCAGAGGCCGTAAGCCCGATGGAGGTTTCTGGTCTGTTGGCATTGAGAGACCACCTAGTGACAGCCTGCAGAAACAACAACTAGAGGCCATCGTCTCATTGGATAACAGGGCACTTTCAACATCGGGCAACTACCGCAAATATTTCATCAAAGACGGCGTTAAATATTCGCATGACATCGATCCAACTACCGGATATCCTGTTCACCACACACTTTTGGCTGTTTCAGTTTTGGCTGAAAATAGTATGACCGCTGATGCTTTTTGCTGTGCTTTTCTGGTAATGGGAAAGGAAAAGGCATTAGAATTCCTCAAACATAACCCAGGGCTTGATGCTTATTTTATCTATTGTGATGAAAAAGGAACCCTGAAGACACAGTGTTCTCCAGGGTTCAGTAAAATAATTAAAGAGCAGATGTAGTTTAGTTTATGCTTTAGAGCAAACTTAACTGTCCGTTTTTATCCTGATTGCCATATGTCATGTCAGAAAGGCCAATAAATCCTTTCTTAAAGAACATGAATGATTTGTTCTTATCCAGCTTCAGGTTAGAGTAGATGTTTTTATCAGATGTTTTTCTGAACTGATTCACATAAACTGTGATGTCAGTAATATGCATAGGTTTATTCTGGACGAGAAGGTATTCCCTTACAATTTCCTTAATAGTGCCTGTTTTAACATTATTCCATTTATCAAGGGAATAAGTGCTGGTTTTACCAATAGCTGATACATCCGGTATACTTAATATTGTAGAACGCAACGACTCAAGATTTGGCGGCATCCTTGGGCTTTTCCCCCTTAGCTCCCTTGCAATATCAACAAGTCTCATCGGTTTTCCTGCAGCAATCAGAATATCATTGATATATTCCGAAAGCTTAATCAGGGTATTCCGTTTAAAAATGAATTGATTTTTGTCAATTGGTATCTGAAATTCAAGAACGGCAATTTTTTTGCAGATATATTTCATCCTGTCCATATCGTCTTCCTCTAATGTCTGAAGTTCAAACCGTTTGAGGTATTCATCAAAATCGATAGCGTAAGTTTTTTCGATACGAGTAGATGTTCTTTCGGTCAGGTCGTTAAAATAAGACTTGAAATCAAAGAGTTTTGAGAATTTATTACTTACCAGGTAATAGTTTTTATTTATCAGATCGATGTCCTGAAAGCCAAATATATTTTTACGTTGAAGTATAACAAAAGCAAAAGAATAAAACTTTGGTGAAAAGTTCAATGATTCCTTTTGATTCATGACGTCAGCTGTCGGTCCATCAATCAGTAATAAATCGCGTCGCATTTTGATGTTATATGAAAAATATCCTTCATATTCTCCTGCAAAAGATGAGAGGGCTTTCTCTAATTTCTGAGGAATTTTCTGTGCGATTTGACGAACACGTTCCCGGGTAATTCCATATTTATCTCCTATAGATTGAAGCGTAAGTTTCTTTGTACCATTGATAAAACCAAAATTACGTTCAAAGATAAAGCGCTCACGTTCATTGAGGAGATTTTCAATAATAAGTGAAATAAACTGGAAAAATGGGAATGTTTTATTCAGGAAGGGCTCTTTAAAAGCTTCCATCTGAACTGTTGGGATCGTAAACTTGTTGTAACAATAGAGACGTAAGGTCTCAAATTTACGAACATCTGAAGAGAGATCGAGATCTCCTTTGCCAATGTTATATAATCGAATATATTTATCAGCTACTGCTATCAATTCATTATTGGTTTTTGAACCACAATTGCGAATTGATAAAAATGAAGCATTCAGCTGATAATAATGGATAAGCTTATAAAGCGTATCCAGAGAATCTTCGATACAGACATTTTTGGTTCGTTCGGAAAGTTTTTCCAAATCTTGAAGCTCTTCAATATGATAGTTTATCATTGAAATTGAATCTGCCACGGCTAAATAGATTAAGAGATGAGTGTGTGTGCAAATATAATAAAAACATAACAAAAAAGCTATCGAAAAGTTGTTTAATGACTATATTTATTTTATTACTCTTCGTCTAAATTCATAACAGATAATGGCAGTGGCTATTGAG
>JGI24140J50213_10000262_pt1 | contig 24823 bp, 24 predicted proteins | sample BarGraIncu00222A_FD_50213 | JGI IMG/M metagenome (IMG submission 50213)
GTTGCACCCGCAGCCGCGCGTGTAGTGTAGAAAGCACGCGCGTTAGTCACCACGGTCGCACCGGGATCACCCGGCATTCCCGCACGCGATGGTTTTAACAGTTTCCTTCGCGCTCTCCCCGGTGATCGGGCTTTGTTGTCACCGTCGCCAGCAAATAAACTCCGCCGACTTGACGCCAACCATTGAGGCGTCAGGACCACACGACTTCGCCGTCCGCTAGTCAGCGCTCTCGTCAGCAGCGCCACCCGCGTCCATCGCATCCCTGCCCTACGTCCGTGACGATCGCGAAACGCCCCTCGTGTGTGGGCCGGGATGGCGAAGGATATGCATGTGATTTGGGTCAGAAGGGAACAGGAATATTTTTGCAAGGGGGGACTGGACGACCCAAATCAGCTTGAACCCAAAGGAGAATTTTTTCTCTGCCGTCATTCCGGGGCACGCGAAGCGTGAACCCGGAATCCATAACCACGACAGGGAATATGGATTCCGAGCCTGCGCCAACGGCNACCCGCTTACTTCGCNGGCTCCAGCAACGACACATAGTTGGCGACCGCGGCNCCGCCCATGTTGAAGATCCCGGCGAGCTTGGCGTCCTTGATCTGCATGCCTTCGGGGGCCTGACCCAATAACTGCATGGCGCTCAGCACGTGCATGGAAACGCCGGTGGCGCCGATCGGGTGGCCCTTGGCTTTCAAGCCGCCGGACGGATTGATCGGCAGCTTGCCGTCCTTCTGGGTCCAGCCTTCCTTGATCGCGCGCGCGCCCTGCCCCCTCGGCGTCAATCCCATCGCCTCATATTCGATCAGTTCGGCGACGGTGAAGCAGTCGTGGGTCTCGACAAAGGACAAATCCGAAAGCTGCACGCCGGCCGATTGCAGCGCGCGCTGCCAGGCAACCGTGCAACCTTCGAACTGCAGGATGTCGCGCTTCGACATCGGCAGGAAATCCTGGGCATGCGCGGTGGCCCTGATGTTGACGGCCTTGCCCATTGTTTTGGCGGTTTCTGAATCCGCCAGCACCAGTGCTGCGGCGCCGTCCGATACCAGCGAGCAGTCGGTGCGCTTCAGCGGCCCGGCGACGAAGGGATTCTTCTCGCTTTCGGAGCGGCAGAATTCGTAGCCGAAATCCTTGCGCATCTGTGCATAGGGATTGGCGACGCCGTTCTTGTGGTTCTTGGCCGCGATCATCGCCAGCGCATCGGACTGGTCGCCGTATTTCTGGAAATAGGCCTGCGCGATCTTGCCGAACACGCCGGCGAAACCGCCGGGGGTGTCGCCATCCTCCGGCAGATACGACGCGCGCAACAGATTGCGGCCGATCTCGGCTGCCGGCGTCCGCGTCATCTGCTCGACGCCGACCACCAGCACGATCCTGGCCGCGCCCGCGGCAATGGCCCTGATCCCCTGATGCACCGCCGCCGAACCGGTGGCGCAGGCGTTCTCGACCCGGGTTGCCGGCTTGAACCGCAAGTGCGGATCGGCCTGCAGCACCAGCGAAGCGGTGAAATCCTGCGGCGAGAACCCGGCATTGAAATGCCCAAGCACGATTTCGTCGACGTCAGCAGCGGAAATGCCGGCATCGGCCAGCGCATCTACCGCTACACGGACCACAAGGCTCTCGACGGTTTCGGTGTCGAACTTGCCGAACGGCGTATGCGCCCATCCGACGATGCTGGCTGTCATGGTTTTCTCCCATTATTTTCGCAAGAATCTGGCTTCTGGAAAGATCAGGCGGCGAACTTACCACCCAATTCATCCTCNATGTGAATCCGAATAATGTCGTCGAAGGTCTTTTCGGCGGTGGTGAAACCGAGCTTGCGCGCCCGGCTGGCATCGAAGTTGCGCGGCCAGCCGTCGACGATGCCCATGATGAACGCGTCCGGTTCGCGCTTGATCCGCGCCGCCACCTTTTCTCCCGCCACCCGCTTCAAGGCTGCGATCTCTTCGCCGACGGTTGCCGAGAGGCCGGGCATGGTGAGGTTGCGGCGCGCACCCGCCGCCGCCGTGTCCATGGTCGCGGCGTGTATCAGAAATCCGACCGCCGAGCGCGGCGAGGCGTACCAGTGGCGGACGTCCTCCGACACCGGCAGCACCGCTTCCTGACCGGCGAGCGGCTCGCGCAGAATATTGGAAAAGAATCCGGAGGCCGCCTTGTTGGGAAGGCCGGGGCGGATGCAGATGGTCGGAAGGCGGATGCCAATGCCGTCCATGAAGCCGCGGCGCGAATAATCGGCCAGCAGCAATTCGCCGATCGCCTTCTGGGTGCCGTAGCTCAACAGCGGCGTCTGGAAGAATTCGTCGCCGATGGCTTCCGGGAACGGCGCGCCGAACACCGCGATCGACGACGTGAACACCACCCGGGGCTTGTAGCCGCCGCCGATCAGCCGGATCGCATCGAGCAGCATCCGGGTGCCGTCGAGATTGATGCGATAGCCCTTGTCGAAATCGAGCTCCGCCTCGCCGGAAACGATCGCCGCCAGATGAAAAATCACGTCGGGACGATCCGCCACCAGTTTTTCGGCAGCACCGGGTACGGCGAAGTCGCACGTCACGATGTCGACCGGAAATCCGGCGTTGGGTTTTGCCGGCGCCACGACATCCTGAAGCGTCATCCGCGTGATGTCGCGGGACCCGAGACGGCCGTCGCGCAACAACCGCTCGGTCAATTTGCGGCCGACCATGCCAGCCGCGCCCAGAACCAATATATGCAAGACGTATCTCCCTCTTGTTCTTTGTTCTTCGTTGTTCTTCGTACCTTGGGCGCGGGCCCGCGCGCGTTCCCGGTGCCACGCCTAGCGTTTACACGGGTCGGCTATGAAATAGCCTATCAGCAGCCATGTCGAAACCGGGATCAGAACGGCCGGACGGGTCAGAATCGGCGTGATTTAGCCGGGGTCTTACCAGACTTTTTCGGCGATGTCGTTGGATCAAAATCGTCTTCAGTTCCTCCCGGGCCGCGAACGTTGCGAACCGCGCGGTGACGTGCAAACATCAGGTGCCATCACGAAGATTGCGCACGAAAACAAGGCGTGTGCGCTGCGGGAGAGAATCATGAACAAGCCGCTTACCGGGACTACCAGACGTAAACTCCGTTCCAGCGAATGGTTCAACAACCCGCACAACCCGGGAATGACCGCGCTCTACCTCGAGCGCTATCTCAATTACGGCCTGACCCGGCATGAGCTGCAATCCGGCAAGCCGATCATCGGCATCGCGCAGACCGGCAATGATCTTTCGCCGTGCAACCGCCATCACCTTGAACTCGCGCATCGCGTGCGCGAAGGAATCCGCGAGGCCGGCGGCATCGCGATGGAATTTCCGATGCACCCGATCCAGGAGACCGGCAAGCGGCCGACCGCGGCGCTGGATCGCAACCTCGCCTATCTTGGCCTCGTCGAAATCCTGTTCGGCTATCCGCTCGACGGCGTGGTGTTGACCACCGGCTGCGACAAGACCACCCCGGCCTGCCTGATGGCTGCCGCCACCGTCAATCTGCCGGCGATCGTGCTGTCGGGCGGTCCGATGCTGAACGGCTGGCACAAGGGCCAGCGTACCGGTTCCGGGACCGTGGTCTGGAAGGCGCGCGAAGAGCTGGCCACGGGCGAGATCGACTACGAGGAGTTCATGAGCATCGTGGCGTCGTCGGCGCCGTCGGCCGGCCATTGCAACACCATGGGCACCGCCTCCACCATGAATTCGCTGGCCGAGGCGTTGGGCATGTCGCTGCCGGGCTGTGCTGCGATCCCCGCCCCCTATCGCGAGCGCGGCCAGATCGCCTACGAGACCGGCACCCGCATTGTCGAAATGGTCTGGGAGGATTTGAAGCCCTCCGACATCCTGACGCGGCAGGCGTTCGAAAACTGCATCGTCATCAACTCGGCGATCGGCGGCTCGACCAACGCCCCGATCCATATCAATGCGCTGGCCCGCCATATCGGCGTGGAATTGTCGATCGACGATTGGCAGAAATTCGGTCACGACGTCCCGCTGCTTGTAAACATGCAACCGGCCGGCTTCTACCTCGGCGAGGAATATCACCGCGCCGGCGGCGTGCCGGCGGTGGTGCGCGAATTAATGAACGCCAAGCGCATCCACGAGGGCGCCATGACCGTGAACGGCCACACCATGGGCGAGAACTGCCGCGACGCCCCGAAGGCCGATGGCGACGTGATCTGGACCTACGACAAGCCGCTGGTGAAGGACGCCGGCTTCCTGGTGCTGCGCGGCAACCTGTTTGATTCCGCGATCATGAAGACCAGCGTCATTTCCAAGGAATTCCGCGACCGCTACCTGATCAATCCCAAGGACCTGAACGCGTTCGAGGGGCGCGCCATCGTGTTCGAGGGCCCGGAAGATTACCATAAGCGGATCGACGATCCCTCGCTCAACATCGACGAGCACTGCATCCTGTTCGTGCGCGGCACCGGCCCGATCGGCTATCCGGGCGGCGCGGAAGTCGTGAACATGCAGCCGCCGGCTGCTCTCATCAAGCGCGGCATCCTGTCCCTGCCCTGCATCGGCGATGGCCGCCAGTCCGGCACGTCAGGCTCGCCGTCGATCCTCAACGCCACACCCGAAGCCGCCGCCGACGGCGGACTTGCGATCCTCAAGACCGGCGACAAGGTTCGCATCGACCTCAACAAGGGCAGCGCCAACATCCTGATATCGGACGAGGAGCTGAAGCAGCGGCGCNCCGAATTGAAAGCCAAGGGCGGCTTCCCCTATCCGGCCAACCAGACGCCGTGGCAGGAGCTCTATCGCTCGACCGTCGGCCAGCAGGCCACCGGCGCCTGCATGGAGTTCGCCACCCGCTATCACGACATCGCCGGCAAGGTCGGAGTGGCGAGGGATAATCACTAGAGTGAATCGTCGTCATTGCGAGCGGAGCGAAGCAATCCATAGCTACCAAGGAAAACTGGATTGCTCCGTCGCTTCGCTTCGCAATGACGAAAAAATCCCCGACCGCAAGTTGAACTCTAAGGAGCGATAATGGGAGACCGCCTCAAGGGCAAGCGCGCGTTCGTGACCGCGGGCGCGATGGGAATCGGCCGCGCCTGCGCGGTGGCCTTTGCGCGCGAGGGCGCCACGGTATTTGCAACCGACATCGACGAAAAAGGTCTCGCCTTGCTCGCCAAGGACGGCGTGTCCGAAGTGGCGCGGCTTGACGTGCGCGACAGCGCGGCCGTAGCTGCGATGGCGAAAAAAGTCGGCACCATCGATATCCTGCTCAACGCCGCAGGCTTCGTGCATCACGGCACCGCGCTGGAATGCTCCGACGACGAGTGGGATTTCTCGTTCGACCTCAACGTCAAGTCGATGCACCGGACCATTCGCGGCTTCTTGCCGGGCATGCTGGAATCAGGCCACGGCTCGATCGTGAACATCGCCTCCGCCGCCGGCGTGTTCAAGGCCGCACCCAATCGCTACGTCTATGGCGCGACCAAGGCCGCCGTGGCGGCGCTGACCCGCGCGGTCGCGGCCGATTTCATCACCAGGGGCATTAGATGTAATTGCATCTGCCCCGGCACCATCGAAACGCCTTCGATGCTGGATCGCGCCGCTGCTGCGGGTCCAAGGGGACACGAGATGTTCGTCAGCCGGCAGCCGATGGGACGGCTCGGCACCGCCGACGAAATCGGCTCGCTCGCGGTCTATCTCGCCAGCGACGAGAGTTCGTTCACCACAGGGGTCGCGCACATCATCGATGGCGGCTGGACACTTTAATCGATAGCGCAAAAGGATCATCCCCATGAACAAGATCGATCTGAACGGCCGCTGCGCGGTGGTCACCGGCGGCGCGCAGGGTTTCGGGCGGGCCATTACTGAACGATTCATTGCTTCCGGCGCCAAGGTCGCGATCTGGGATCACGACCTGCCGTTCGCCGAGAAGACCGCCAAGGAAATCGGCGCCGGCGTCACCGCGCTCAAGGTCGACGTCTCCGATCNGGCCGCGGTGGAGAAGGCAACCGANGCCACGCTCAAGGCGTTCGGCAAGATCGACATTCTCGTCAACAATGCCGGCATCGCCGGCATCAACAAGACGGTATGGGAAACCGACCTCGACGAATGGCGCAAGGTGCTGCGCATCAACCTCGACGGGCCCTTCATCTGCTGCAAGGCGATCGTGCCCTCGATGGTCAAGCAGAAATACGGCCGCATCGTCAACATCGCCTCGATCGCCGGCAAGGAAGGCAACCCCAACGCGGCGCATTACTCGGCCTCCAAGGCCGGCCTGATCGCTTTGACAAAGTCGCTCGGCAAGGAACTCGCCGCTTACGATATCGCCGTCAACGCGGTGACCCCTGCTGCTGCCAAGACCGCGATCTTCGACCAGTTGACGCAGCAGCACATCGACTTCATGCTTTCGAAGATTCCGAAGGGGCGTTTCGTTCTGGTACAGGAACTCGCCGCGATGGTGGCGTGGCTGGCCTCGGAGGACTGCGCCTTCTCCACCGGCGCGGTGTTCGACATTTCCGGCGGCCGCGCGACGTATTAGCGCTGATCGGCAGAGCGGAGATACCATGATCAGGGAGGGCGGATGCCTGTGCGGCGCGGTCCGGTTCAAGGCCGAGGGCGAGCCGGTCAATGTCCGCATCTGCCATTGCCGCATTTGCCAGAAAGCGATGGGGTCGCCGTTCTTTGCCCGCGCGCTGTTCGACCAGCGCGCCCTGACGGTGCAAGGCGACACCGGCCGTTATGCCTCATCCGACGCGCTGGATCGGGTTTTCTGCAAAAGCTGCGGCACGCGGCTGTTTTCCTGGCGCACCAACGGAACCGCGGCCGGCGTCGCCCTCGCCGTCTTCGATGACCGCCACGCCTTCGCGCCTACCGAACACATCTGGGTCGCGGAGAAAATGGATTGGGTGAAGCTGGAAGATGGCTTGCCGCAATATCCCGGAACGGTTCCCCAATGAAGCGGGTGCGTGCTAGCGTCGCCCCACAGTTGAACCGGTCAGGATCCTCGATTGCCCCTCAACAGCACACTCTATGCCGTGTCGATCTGGGTTTTGCCGCTCATCATCGCCATCACCTTTCATGAGGCCGCCCACGGTTTTGTCGCGCATCATTTTGGCGACAACACCGCCTGGGAACAGGGCCGTGTCAGCTTCAATCCGCTCAAGCACATCGATCCGTTCGGCACACTGATCCTGCCGGCGGTGCTGTTGCTGTCGCATTCGCCGTTTCTGTTCGGCTACGCCAAACCGGTGCCGGTCAATTTCCGCGCCCTTCGGAATCCCCGGATCGACATGGTCTGGGTGGCGCTGGCCGGGCCCGCCACCAACATCGCGCTCGCCTTGTGCGCGGCGGCGGCCTTTCATCTGCTGGCCTACGCGCCCGCGGAGGCGGCGCAATGGATTGCCGAGAATCTCAAAAACGCCCTCGTTATCAATGTCGTGCTCGCGATTTTCAACATGCTTCCGATCCCGCCACTGGACGGCGGGCGGGTCGCGGTGGGGTTGCTGCCCAATGTGCTGGCGATGCCGCTTTCCCGGCTGGAACCGTATGGAATGCTGATCCTGGTCGGAATTCTGATCCTTCTGCCGATGCTGGGCAGCCAACTCGGTCTAAATCTTGATGTTATTTCGGCGATACTACGGACGGCGACCGGGTATGTGATCTCGCTACTTCTCCTGGTGACCGGCAACGCGTAATTAAACTCGGGACCCCGCCGACAAGAGCTGAGGCCATCTTGATCAAAGCTGCCGACATGATGATCGCCCGACGTGCCGATACCAAGGCCCGCGCGGATTTTGCGACCTGGAAAATGATGGCAAAGCTGAATGGCGCCTCGGCGCTGCCTGACGAAGCGCAGGCCTTCCTGGCGCGCTATCAGGCACTGCTCAAGGACATGCCAGAACCGAAGGCGACTGAAACCACCATCCAGCTCGTTTACAGAAGCTATTACAGTGAAATGGGCGGCACCGGCGTACCGCCCGACGTCAAGGCCCATGCGAGCGATCCGGTCACCGGCAATGTCACGGCCTTCCGGCGCCCTTCGGCCCCGCAGCCCAAATCGGTTAGCGGTCCGAATGCCAAGCCGCAGCTCCCGGTTGCCCTGATATTTGCCTGCCTCGTCATCGTCTATGCAGGAATCCGCTACTTCCTGCAGTGATGCGAATTCGCCCGCGAAGCGATGCGGCAAGCAGGACTTCCTGGCGGAAGACCGCCGCTCAGCTCCGCCCCTTGACCCGGAAGATCACCGGCAAGGTGAAATTCAGTCCCTCATCGGCGACGAGTGGCGGAGGCATCGGCACCGGATCGGATTTTCGCACCATCGCAAGTGCTGCTTCGTCGAAAGCCGCATCGCCCGATCCCTTGACGATGCTGGCCGAGAGTACATGACCCATCCGGTCGAGCGCAAAGCTGACCAGGATCTCGGCGCTCTTTTGCGAGCGCTCCGCCGGATAGCGCTTGTGCTTGTCGAGATGCGCGANCAGCTCCTTCTGCCAGGTCGCGCGCATGCGCCGCAGGCTTTCTCCGGTGCCTTGCNCGGGAGCGACNGAACGCGGGCCTTCCGGAATAGCCTCGGTGCTCGGTGTGGCGGTTGCCTCCGCGGCGACCGATTCCGTTGAGGCCGAGGTTTCCACCGCGGCGACCTTGGGATCGTCTTCCTTGGGCTTCTTCGAATCGTTCGGCGCCACCACCCGATCGGGATCCTCGGTTTCGGTCGGCACCTCCTTGGGCAGTTCCGTTTCCTTGACCTCGGCCTTTTGCTCGGCCAGCGCCGGCGAAGCGACCGACGCATCGGCGTCCGGACCGGGCGGCAGATCGGTGGCTTCAAGGTGCGGCGATTCCATCTCCAGTCCGACCTCGATCGCGGCTGCGCCCAGCGAATCGTCGGAATCGTCGTTCCGCAGATGTGCCACCGCCAGCGCTACGCCGCCGATATGAAGTCCGAGCGCAGCCACGGCTGCGAGAATCCACAGCCGCCGGGAAGGTTTTTGCTCCGTGATGAGATCGGACATCTAGGTCTCGCCGGCGCTCAGGGGTTGGGGCTTGCAGGCCCCGGCGGTGATTGGGCCGCATCCGGCACGCCTTCGAGCGCGACCAGCTTGATCTTCGAATAGCCGCCGGCGCGCAGGATTTCCAGCACGTCCATCATCTCGCCATAGGGCACCGAGCGATCGGCGCGCAGAAAGATGAAGCGGTCCTTGCTCGCGTCGGCCATCGCATCGAGCGAACGAACCAGATCGATCCGCTTGACCGGGGTTTCCCCGATCGCCACCGCGAGGTCCGGCTTGATACTGACATAGGTCGGCTTGTCCGGCTTCTTCTGCGGGGTCGCGGTCGACGACGGTAAATCGATCGGAAGATCGACGGTCGACAGCGGTGCTGCCACCATGAAGATGATCAAAAGAACCAGGATGACGTCGATGAAGGGCGTGACGTTGATGTCATGCGTCTCAGCGAAATCGCTGTCGTCGTCGAGTTCGGTATCTGCGATCGAAGCGCCCATCGCCTACTCCGCCGCGCGGGAATGCGAAACGCCGGGAGAACTGATGTGGGTGCGATCGAGATCGCGTGACAGCAACCGGCCCGCGGCGCCCGACGATCGGCCGACCAGTTCGAGGTAGCCTTTGGTCACGCGTGAAAAATGATTGTAGATGATGACGGCCGGGATCGCCGCGACCAGACCGAACGCGGTGGCGAGCAGCGCCTCGGCGATGCCCGGCGCCACCACGGCAAGATTCGTGGTCTGCGATTTCGAGATGCCGATAAAGCTGTTCATGATGCCCCAGACGGTGCCGAACAGTCCCACGAATGGCGAGGTCGCCCCGATGGTGGCAAGCAGTCCCATGCCGAGCCGGATCCGGCGCGCTTCGGCGCGCACGATCTCCGCAAAGCTCGAGGCCGCCCGTTCCTTGATGCCGCTGTCGCTGGAGATGCCCGCCGACAGCCGCGCCTCGCGCATCGCCGCGGCCAGCAACGCCGACAACACGCTGTCCTTTGCGCCCAGCGCGAACTGCGCCTCCGACAGCGATCTGGCATCGCTGATCTTGCCGAGCGCCCTGCGCAGTTTGCGCTGAACCAGCGACAGCTCGATCATTTTCGCAATGAAGATGGTCCATGTCACCAGCGAGGCAAAGGCAAGGCCGATCATCACCGCCTTGACCAGGACGTCCGCCGCCAAAAACATCGACCATGGCGACAACTCCCGGAGTGCGACGGCTGTCGACTTCAGCGACCTAGCGCCGCTTTCGGCAGGCCCCGCCGTCGGAGGCTCGGACTGAACGGTCGGAGACGGCGCGGGAGCGGACTGACCAATCGCTGACGATGCGGGAGCCTGCGCCGGCGATGCAAACGGCTGCGCCGGAACAACAGGCGACGGCGCAGCAGCAGGCGGCGCAGCAACGACAGGCGCCGCCATCGGTGCAGGCACCTGTTGTTGCGGCGCGGGAGACGAGGCCGGTTTCTGCTGCGCCAGCGAAGGCGACACCATCGCCAGCGCAAAGATGACAACAACGATCGCTCGGAAAGGTGATGTATTCATACTTCGGCCCAGTAGCGGATCAGATTGTGATAGATACCAGTCAATTTGACCGTTTCAGGGTCATCTCGCCCAAGACGTTCGACCAGGGCCTGGATCGCGGTGTCGAGATCGAAGATCAGGCTGCGGGCGTGGGCATCTCGTACCATGCTCTGCAGCCAGAAAAAAGACGCAACGCGCATGCCTCGTGTGACCGGCGTGACCATATGCAAACTGGACGCAGGATAAACCACGAGATCGCCGGCCGGCAGCTTGATTTCATGGGATCCGTAGACATCCTCGACCACGAGTTCTCCGCCGTCATATTCATCCGGCTCCGATAGAAACAACGTGACCGACAGATCGGTCCGGATGCGCAAGCCGGTCAAATGATCGCCGCGCACCGCGTTATCGACGTGGATGCCGAAATGGTGCCCCGCCGCCGCCGCATAGCGGTTGAACAGCGGCGGGAAGATCTGCAGCGGGATCGCGGCCGAAATGAACCGCGAATTGGCTGATAGCGCCGAAATGATGCGATGGCCGAGCTTGCGCGCGACCTCGCCGTCCGGCGGCAATTGCTCATTCTTTTTCACCAGCGCCGATTGCGCCCCGGCGGTCGAGCGGCCGTCCACCCACGCGCAGCCGTCCATGATGCGGCGGAAATCCGCCACATCATCCTTGCTCAGCACATCCGGAATACAGATCAGCATCGCATCGGTCGTCAGAACCTCGCCGAGATCATCACGGATGCCGTGCGGCCAGGTGCTTCCAGCACGAACGGCGTCGCGCTTTGATACAACGCGGTGTAATAGAGCTTGTTGAAGATGTTGTTGACGAACAACTTCACCTGCCAGTTCTTGTTGATCTTCGCCTCCGCGAATGCATCGAAACGCCAGAAGCTCGGCAGTGACGTGCCCTGGTTCGCGGCAAGCAAGGTGCCGCCATACATCTTGGAGCGATAGACGGCCTGTCCGCCAATCTCCCACATGTCGGTGAGCTGATATTTGCTGAGCAGACTGAAAGACTGATTGGCGATGTTGGCCAGCGGCAGGCCGACGTTTGTGCTGAACAATGCGAGATTGGCCGGGGGAACCAGCGACTTCGTCACCTCCGACTTCATCAGGACCAGGCCACCGAACACGCTCCATTTGTCGGTGATCTTGCCGGCTACTTCGAGATCGATGCCCTGAATTTGATAAGCAGCCCCGGCGCTAACGCAGGAAATCGTGCCTACGCCACCAACTGGGTAGGGACAACCCGCGACCGGGGTTGTCGTACTCGCATTCACCGACTCGCGCGCATTGCTGACATTGGTCTGGAACAGTGCGCCGCTCACGAGCAAGTGGCGGTCGAACAATTCCCATTTGTTGCCGACTTCGATAGCCGCATTCTTCTGCGGCCCGAATATCTGGTTCGAGCCGCCGTTGATGATGGGTGCCAACCCCCCGTAGTTAGCACTGGTTCCGTCAAACTCAGCGCCTACCGGGTCAGATGACGTCGCATAGGCAACATAGATGCTCGTAATCGGGATCGGCTTCCACGTGACGCCCAGGTTAAAGTTGGGCATCAAAAAGTCCGCGGCCTGTTGTCCAAAGACGCCCGTTACCGCACCTGACGTGCCGAAACCGCTCGTTTTGATATTGTAGTTGTCGTAGCGAAAGCCGCCATTGAGGATCAAGACATCACGGTAGTTCGCGCTATCGATCAAATACCCACTCGTGGTGTCGATGGCGATCTTCGTGGGCATTCCCGTGAGCGTCGGGGTCGTTGAAAATGGAGCGAACGTATCTAGTGGATTGTATATGCTGACGCCGCTGTCAGATCCTTTGCCGTTAAAGGCGCCGCTGGCGCCCTCTGAGGTCAAGCCAGTATAGGAATCTATGCTGGAGGTCTCGCGGGACACCTCGACGCCAGCAACCGCGGTGTGATGCCAACCAAAGGTATCGAACTTGTAGGTCGCCTCAGTCTGGTTATCAATCACGTCAGTCGGCTGGTAGCGGCTCTGGGGATTGAGAGTCAGCGTTCCCATCCCCGGAGCATTTGCGTAAATGGGCGATTCAGGAATCGTACCGATGTAGTTCAGCAGCGAATGCGAAGCTCTGACCTTGTCGCTGATAACGAGATCGGGGGTGACCTGGACTTCGGTGTTGAGCGTGCCGATGTCCTGATGAACCGAGTAGAAATCGCGGTTCACGAAGCCATAAAAATTGTTGCGATCGACGCCGAAATCCGGGGACGGACCGCCGGCTGTGGTCGTAAATGGCTTACCGCCGGCCAAGGTGGTTCCGACGGACCCAGGTCGAAAATACGGCACACCGAAGTCCGGCAGTCCGTGGATGTCGGTATGAATATAGTTCGCGCTCACCTTCACCGCGTCAGTCGGCGTCCACTTCACCGCGACGAAGCCGCCGCCGCGATCGTCGGTGGTGAAGTTGCGGCCCTCAACACCGGCATCCTGGAACAGGCCACCAGCGCGGATCGCCAGGGTCGGGCTGATCACCTGGTTGACGTCGAGTACGACGCGCTTGGTGCCATCGGTCCCGAATGTGTCATCCATGTTATAGAAGTTTCTTTCGGTAGTCGCCTGCTTGGTGACGATATTGATCGCGCCACCCGTGGTGCCGCGACCGGCAAACGATGAGCCCGGTCCGCGCAGGATCTCGATCTGCTCGGTGAAGAAATTTTCGCGGACGCTGACGCCGGAGTCGCGAACCCCGTCGATAAATATGTCATTGCGGGTGTCGAAGCCGCGGACGAAGAACCGGTCGCCGAAGGCGTTGCCGCCCTCGCCGGTGCCGAGCGTCACGCCGGCGGTGTTCAGGACCGCCTGCTTCAGCGACGTGGCGTTCTCGTCTGCCAGCACTTCCTTGCTGAGGACCGTGACGGTCTTCGGCGTATTCAACAGCGGCTCGGGAAATTTTCCCGATGCCTGCAGGTGATCGACCTTGTAGGGAGCCGCCGCATCGGCATAGGGGTTGCGGTCCGCGCTCAGGGCGCCTGCGTTGGGAAACGGCACCGGCGCGACTTGCGCTTGTTGCGTCCGGCGCGCGGCGCGCCGCAATGCCGTGCGAGCGCGAACATGGTCCGGTGACGGTTTCGAGGCGGCGGGGCGCGGGCGAGCAACCGGCGCATCCACCGTCACCGGCGGCAGCGGTCCCTGCTGCGCCTCGGCACCCGAGAACGAGGCGACCGCCATCAGACCGGCGACCGCCGAGACCTTGCGGCCGGAATAATTGTCTGACGTTTCACCGACCGAGTTCACCGCCGCGTTCGAACGCAGCGATCTCGGCGTCTTTGCCTTGTTCATTGAAGCACGCCCCTAAAAGCCAAAAAGTCAGTCTGCTCATGCACCCACAGCGACGAGCAACTGCATGTTGGTTATCGAGCGCAAAATTTCGGGTCAATCCGATTACCGCGCGGTGACGTTTGAATCCATCCAGATCAAAACGATTCTAACTTACAGTTTGAAGCCGTTCTAAATTGACATTTGAAAGCGTTCCAAAACTGTAGCTGAGAAATGCCCGTAAATCAGGACTTTTCGCTCTTGCTCCTCCAGCGTCGATCAATCGACGCTGGGCGCCTTCATCAGCGAAAACAACTCATCGACGGTCTGCTGCGCCGTCAGCCGCACCCGATCGGTGTTTTCCATCCCTGCAATGTTGACGCCCTTCACCACGGCTTTGATCTCGTCGCGAAAGTCGGTCAGAAACCGCAACGGATCGGACTGTTCGTTGGCGACACGGGCAATCAGGCCGGCGATCAGGAGCTGACAAGCGATCATGCGTCCGTTCAATTCATCCATCATGCGTTCCTGACTGATTGCGGGTTTGGTGCGAAGTTCGCGATCGCGATTTGCGCGGTGATACCGCACGCATCAAGCTCAAGCACCTCTACCGTTCAATCTGAATGAATCGACCGATTAGAACCATTCTAGCTTTCGCACTTTAGTTTTGTTCTAATTCTAATATGGAGAGATTCCAATCGAGCACGCGATTTTCTGATTCCAGAAAAGTTTTGCAACGGTGTTAGGTGTCCCCGTGTGTCGCGGAGCCTTTGATCTCCGCAGATGGGGGGGCCTATGTCGTCACACCAGTTTCCGCGCTTGCCTGTATCGATCTTCAAACCGGACCGACGTTGCAGGCGAAAGGTGCTGCTCGCGGCAACCGCGATGTCCATCATCAGCTGTAGCGGCGCCCGGGCGGCGGACGGCGACGTGAACGAAGCCTTGTTGAAAAAGCTGGAGGCGATGGAGCAACGCATCCAGTCGCTCGAGACCGAACTCAAGCAGAAGCAGGCTCCTGCTCCCGAAAAGCAGGCTGCCCTTGCCGACAAGCCGACTTCCTCCTCCGAAAAGCTGCCCAAGGCGCCTGCTCCGGAGTCGAAAAAGACCGCCGGCGCTGTGGTACCGGCGGACCCAGCACAGGCCCCCCCTGGCAAGCCCTCGCCAAAGTCGAAGTCGATCGATGTTTCGTCCAATCCGTCTGACCTGCCGATACTAGGCGTGGCGCCCTCGCCCGTGACGGGACTGAGCATTGGTGCTTACGGCGAGGTCAAGTTCGGCACGATGCAAAATCCCGCCGCCAACGGCCAGTGGCAGAACGGCTTCGATACGGCGCGTATGGTGCTGTTGCCGACCTATGCGATCACCGACAACATCATCTTCAACGCCGAGATCGAATTCGAGCATGCCGGTTCGGGTTTCGACAACGACGACAAGCTGCACGGCACCGCCGAGATCGAGCAGCTATGGATCGATTTCAAGATTATCGATCAGTTCAACTGGCGCGCTCCCGGCATCGATCTGGTGCCGATCGGTTATATCAACCAGCATCACGAACCGACCCAGTTTTACAGTGTCAACCGGCCCGAACTCTACAACGGCCTCATTCCGTCGACCTGGAAGGTGCCGGGCACCAGCGTTTACGGCACGATTAGCGAAGACCTGAAGTATCAAGTGATGCTCTCGGCCAGCAACGAGGATTTTGGCGATACGTTTGACGCTCGCACGGCGGCCAAGACCGTCCCTCCGCCTGGCACGCCCTATTTTCCAGGCATTGATGGGCTCAATGCCCTGACATTCTCAAACCCGCCGCTAGGCGACTTCCAGCAGCTCTCCAACACCGTTGCCGTATCCGGCCGGCTTGACTTTACGCCGACATTCCTTCCGGGCTTTGGAGGCAGCATCAGCGCCTATTACTCGCCAAATACGACGCCACGCGGTGCCCATGACGATTTTGGCAACTTCCTCGGCGCGTCGAGCCTCGCCATGTTCGACGCCGAATTCCGCTACCGGGTGCCCAGCACGGGCCTCGAACTGCGCGGCGAGTACGTCTATGCCGGCTTCGGCAATCCGGCCAATTTGCGCGCCAACAACGACAGCGATCCGACCGACAATGTCGGAAAATCGATGTTCGGATATTCAGGCGAGATTGCTTACCATATTCCGCTCGGGACCATCCTGAAGAGCGACTGGGAGGCGGTCCCGTTTTACAACTACACCTATGAAAACTTCCAGACCGGCGGATTTGCCGGAACCGACGCCAATTTGCCGACGGGTGCAGGCCAACGCCAATTCCATACGGCGGGTGTTGCGGTCTTCCCATCGCCCAAAGTGGTGCTGAAGGCGACCTATCAAAGGGTGATCGACAAGAGCCTGACCGGCGCCAATTCGGATTCGTTTCTGGGCGGCGTCGGATTTTTCTTTTGACCCGGGCAGATGCGCCCGGATGGAAAAGTGGCGGGGCCTTTGGCAGCGGTCCCGCTGCGGTTGATAAGGAATGCCGGGAGCAACGTGAAAAATGACGCAATGGGTTCGATACACATTGCCGGCGGCAGCGATCGTATCGATCGCTTCGCCGGCCTATGCGATGCAGTATCTTTCGATTGAAGAGGCGCAGAAGCAGGCATTTCCGTCGGCAACGCACTTCACCGAAGTGCAGGCAGGACGGGTCTGGAAAGCCGAAGCGGGCGGACGCGTCGCCGGCTTCTTCATCTTCGATCGGGTGGTTGGAAAGCATCTTTATATCGACTACGCAGTGGCGTTGACGCCAGGCGGTGCGGTGCACGCCGTCGAGATCCTGCAATATCGGGAGTCCTATGGCGGCGAGATCAGAGGCCCGAGCTGGCTCGCCCAGTTTGTCGGAAAGACCAGCGGCAGCTCGCTCAAGATCAATGGCGATATCAGGAATATCGCTGGCGCAACCCTGTCTTCGACGCACATCACCGAGGGTGTGAAGCGAGTATTGGCAGCCTATGGCAACCGCCTCCGATAAAGTTCGTCGCGCCAGGCCGCTACTCGGTACCTTCGTGGAGATCGAGGTCACGGGGGCGGCCAAATCCGCGATGAATACGGCTATTGACGCCGCGTTCGAGGCTGTCGCCTGGGTCCACCGCCTGATGAGCTTTCACGAGCCGGACAGCGATGTCAGCCGCCTCAACCGCGAAGCCTTTGTTCGGCCGATCACTGTTCATGACTGGACGTACCAGGTCCTTCAGGCAGCCGTTGAGATGCATCGCAGGTCAAACGGCATGTTTGATATTGCCGTCGCGCCAGAGCTGCAGGCCATGGGATTGCTGCCCGGGGCGAACGATCAGAATCCGATCGACGCCGAAGCGCGAGCATTTGATCCAATTGAGCTGCTTGAAGGGCAAAAGGTTCGCTTTCGACAGGCCAATGTCGGAATTGACCTCGGAGGAATCGCAAAAGGCTTCGCGGTCGATCGGGCGCTGGAGGTATTGCGCGGTTTCGGCGCGGCCGGCGGCATCGTGAATGCCGGCGGCGATCTCGCCGTCTTCGGCGAAGCGCCGCAAGCAGTTCATATTCGTCACCCGCGCGATCCCCGCCGCTTGATCTGCAGCGTCGAGGTCACCGACGAGGCGCTGGCATCGACGGCGCGCAGATTCGATCCCTTTCAATCGGCGGATACGGCAAGTTCGGCGATCATCGATCCCGTCCGCCGCAGGCCGGCGCACGCCATCGACGGGGCTACCGTGCGCGCGTCCTCTTGCATGACCGCCGACGCGCTGACGAAAATTGTCATGATTGCCGGAACCGACGCAACTGAATTGCTTGAGCATTACAACGCAAATGCGCTACTGATTTCGACGGACGGCGACGTTCAGATCACCCCTGACTGGCATCACGCAGTGTACCTTGCGGCTTAAACCTTCATTCCGCTTCGCGATCTATGCCGCTTTCGGGGTCCTGTTCCTGACAGGCGCCGATTGGCTTGTGGCGGATTGGCAAAAGGATATTTCCACCGACGAGATCTGGCAGCAGAGCGTTGCCTATTTGCTGATGGTGCATGGCGGCGCCGCGATGGTGACGCTGCTCTTGCTGGGCGCCCTCATCCCGGTACATGTGATGCGCGCCTGGCGGAGCCGGAAAAACCGCGTTTCAGGATCCGCCATGGTCACGTTCAACGCGGTGCTGATCGTGACCGCCTTCGGACTTTATTATCTTGGATCGGAAACGTTGCGGCCCTGGATGAGCTGGATCCACATCGGTGCCGGATTTTCGCTGTCGCTGTTATTTCCTCTCCATATTTTTTGGGGCAGGCGGGAATTGCAGTAACGCGGCGGGCGGCCGACGACCGACCACCGCTCGGTCAAGGAAGCCGCCGAACGACTTGACTTTGATTCCATACCCGCCCCTTCCTCAAAGCCCTCGTTTTGGAGTCGTCGGGGCGTTCCTGACGGCCCGACGATTATTTGGCGGCGATATCGCCGGGTTCGGCGAAACCCTTGATACGTTCCTTGATGTCCTTGAGCGTCTCGAGACTGGTCTGCAGCGACCCTGCGGGAATGTCCTGCAACACATCGATGGCAATGGTGTCGCGCAGGCTGTCGAGATCGTCGACCAGTTGGCGCCCGCGCGCGGTGAGAAACAGCCGGTTGGCGCGCCGATCCTTGGGGTCGTGCCGGCGCTCGAGAAGGCCGTGCTCGACCAGTCGATCGAGCAGGCGCACCAGCGAGATCGGCTGGAGTTCGAGCACTTCGGCCAGATCGACCTGCGACAATCCTTCCTGCTGCCGCAATCTGAACAATACGATCCACTGCGCGCGCGTGGTGCCACGGCCCTTGGCGCGCTGGTCGATATAGTTGCGCAGCAGGCGCGAGCTTTCGACGAGTTGCGCAATCAGCTGGCGTTTCAGATCGAGCGACATAGCGGTGGCGGTTCCCAAAGCTTTCCAATAATTTAGAATTCTCAAGTGATAGTGTGTTTACACATAAAGTGCATGCATATTATGTGGCTCCAGGCATTCTTTANGAGATGCCGCACGCACTTTTGAACTGATGGGCCCCAAATGACCCGAACCCGAACAATCCGCTGGATTGCGTTGATCGTAGCCGTTGCTGCGCTGGGGTTTTTCGGTTGGCAGCAATATCGCGGCACAAGTCCGGGCGCTCAGGCCGAGAATGCTCAAAAGCGTTCCGGTTCCCCGGCAGCCAAACCTGTTCCGGTGACGATAGCATCGGTCGAGAAGGCGGATTTTCCGGCATATCTGTTCGGTCTGGGGTCGGTCCAGGGGTTGAACACCGTCGTCGTTCGCACCCGGGTGGACGGTCAGATCAACAAGATCGCCTTTCAGGAAGGGCAATTGGTGAAGGAGGGTGACATCCTCGCCGAGATCGACCCGCGCCCGTACCAGGCAGCGTTCGATCAGGCGGTCGCCAAGAAGGCGCAGGACGAAGCCCATCTGGCCAATGCCAAGCTCGATCTCCATCGCTACGTCAGCCTGGGTGAATTCGCGACCAAGCAGCAGACCGACACCCAGAATTCCACGGTCCAGCAGCTCATCGCCCAGATCACCGGCGACGTCGCCGCCATTTCAAACGCCAAAACCCAGCTCGATTATGCGACCATTCGCGCGCCGCTGGCGGGCGTCACCGGTTTTCGTCTGGTCGACCAGGGCAATATCGTCAACGCCTCAACCCAGACCGGCATCGTCACCATCGCCCAGATCGAACCGATCGCTGTGATCTTCACGGCACCCGAGGAACAGCTTCCGGAAATCAAGGCCGCGCTCGCCTCGCAACCGCCCATGGTGATCGCACTATCGGCCGACGGCAAGCGTGCATTGTCCACCGGCACACTCTCCTTGATCAACAACCAGGTCGACGTCTCCAGCGGGACGATCCGCCTCAAGGCCATCTTCGAGAACAAGGATCACGCCTTGTGGCCGGGGCAATCGGTCTCGACGCGCTTGCTCGTCAAAACCCTCAAGGACGCCGTCGTTATCCCGGATGACGCGATTCAACATGGCAGCGGCGGTCTGTACGCGTTCATCGTCGACCAGGACAACAAGGCCAACCTGCGCAAAATCAAGGTCAGCCAATCGGTCGATGGCCGATCGGTGGTCGATGACGGCCTGACGCCGGGACAGCGGGTGATTACCACCGGTCAGTACAGGGTCCAGCCCGGTTCGCTGGTCTCAACCGCGATTGCGGATTCGGCGCAGGCCCCCGCCAAGGTCCCATAAAAATGAACGAGAGCATCTCGGCGCCGTTTATCAGATACCCCATCGCAACATCGCTGCTGATGGCTGGAATCCTGTTCGTCGGCCTGGTCGCCTATCCGCAATTGCCGGTCGCGCCGCTGCCGCAGGTGGACTTCCCGACCATCCAGGTATCGGCCACCCTCCCCGGCGCCAGTCCTGAAACCATGGCAACGTCGGTGGCGCAGCCGCTGGAAAGACAATTCGCCCAGATTCCCGGCATCACGCAGATGACGTCGACGAGTTCGCTGAGTTCGACCTCGGTCACCATCCAGTTCGATCTCAACCGAAGCATCGATGCCGCCACCAACGATGTCCTCGGAGGCATCAATGCGGCGGGCGGCCAACTGCCGAAAAGCCTGCCGACGCCGCCGACCTACCGGAAAGTCAATCCGGCGGATTCGCCGATCCTCCTGCTCTCGATGACGTCGGATACGCTGCCGGTGACCGAAGTCGATGACTACGCCGACAACCAGATGGCCCAGCAGATCAGCCAGATCTCCGGCGTGGCGCAGGTAACCATTGGCGGCCAGCAGAAGCCCGCCGTCCGCATCCAGATCGATCCCGCCAAACTCGTCGTCAAGGGATTGTCGCTGGAGGACGTCCGCAACCAGATCTCCGTGTCCACCGTCGACAATGCCAAGGGCAATGTGGACGGCGGTACGCGCAGCTACACCATCTATGCCAACGATCAACTGCTGAAGGCCAAAGACTGGAACGACGTCATCATCGCCTATCGCAACGGTGGACCGCTGCGGATTCGCGACATCGGAAGCGCGGTCTCCGGGCCCGAGGACGCCAAGCAGGTGGCCTGGGCCAACGGCAAGCGCGGTGTCTTTCTCGTTGTGTTCAAACAACCTGGCGCCAACGTCATCGACACCGTGGACAAGATCAAGGCGCAGCTGCCGCGGCTGATTGCGTCGATTCCGCCGACCATCAAGGTCTCGATCATCAGCGACCGCACCCAAACCATTCGCGCGGCGGTCACCGATGTCCAGTTCACGCTGGGGCTGACGATTTTGCTCGTCGTCCTGGTGATCTTTGTCTTCCTGCGCAGCGTGTGGGCGACCATCATCCCCAGCGTCACGGTTCCGCTGGCGCTGCTCGGCGCCTGCGCGCTGATGTGGGCGTTCGGCTACACGCTCGATAACCTGTCGCTGATGGCGCTGACGATTTCGGTCGGGTTCGTCGTCGACGATGCGATCGTCGTGCTGGAAAATATCACGCGATATATCGAGGAAGGCGAAAGGCCTTACGCTGCGGCGCTCAAGGGAGCCGGCGAGATCGGTTTCACGATCATGTCGATCAGCATCTCGCTGGTCGCGGTGCTGATACCGCTCTTGCTGATGGGTGGCATCATCGGCCGCCTGTTCCGCGAATTCGCCATTACGCTTGCGATGGCGATTTTCGTCTCGATGGTGGTGTCGCTCACGCTGACGCCGATGATGGCATCGCGCTTCCTGAAAGCCCATAGCGAGGAGGCCGCGCATGGCCGCCTCTATCTGTGGAGCGAACGCTGCTTCGATGCCATGCTGCGGGCTTACGAGATTGGCCTCGATCTCGTGCTGCGCTGGCGCCTGACGACCCTGCTGGTGTTCTTTGCGACGGTGGCGCTGTCAGGCTATTTGTTCGTCGTTATTCCCAAGGGCTTTTTCCCGCAGCAGGATACCGGACTGATCACCTCGATTACCGAGGCGGGACAGGACGTGTCCTTTGTCCAGATGACGCGCATTCAGGAAGAGATCGGCAGCATTGTACAGGCCGACCCGGATGTCGCCAGCGTCGCGATGGCGATCGGCGGCGGCGGCAATGCGCTGAATAACGGACGCATGTACATCACGCTGACGCCGCGCGACGAGCGTAAGGCCAGCGCGCAACAGATCATTGCGCGGCTACGCCCGCAATTCGACAAGGTGGTGGGCGCGCGGGTGTTCATGCAGGCGGCGCAGGACGTCCGGTTGGGCGGGCGCGCGACGCGCACGCAGTTCGAGTATACCCTGCAGGACTCCAATCTCGATGAGCTCAATAGCTGGGCGCCAAAGATCCTGCAGAAGATGAAGACGCTGCCCATGCTGCGCGATGTCGCCACCGATCAGCAGACCGAGGGCACCACCCTGACGCTGGCCATCGACCGCGACACCGCATCGCGCTACGGCATCCAGCCGCAATTGATCGATGACACCCTGTCGGACGCGTTCGGCCAGCGGCAGGTCGCGCAGTATTTCACTCAAATCAACAGCTATCATGTCATTCTTGAAATCTTGCCGGAGTTGCAGGGCAAGGTAGACAGCCTGAACAACATCTACATCAAGTCGCCGTTGACCGGCGATCTGGTCCCGTTGTCGGTGTTCGCACACTGGACCACCGTTCCGGTGCGACCGCTGTCGATCAGCCACCAGGGACAATTCCCGGCGACCACGATCAGCTTCAACCTCGCGCAGGGCGTCTCGCTGGGAGAGGCCACCATCGCGATCGACAAGACGGTCTCCGAGATGGGCGTGCCGGCCACCATCGCGAGCAGCTTCCAGGGCACGGCACAGGCCTTTCAGCAGTCGCTCGGCACCGTGCCGCTGCTGATCCTGGCAGCACTCGTCGTGGTGTATCTCATCCTCGGTATTCTGTATGAGAGCTACATTCATCCGCTGACGATCATATCGACCCTGCCCTCCGCCGGCGTCGGCGCGTTGGCGACGCTGATGCTGTTTGGATATGATTTCAGCCTGATCGCGCTGATCGGAATCATTCTGTTGATTGGCATCGTCAAGAAAAACGGCATCATGCTGGTCGACTTCGCGATCGTGGCCGAACGCGACGAGCACTTGTCGCCGGAGGAAGCGATCCGCAAGGCAGCCCTGATCCGCTTCCGCCCGATCATGATGACGACGATGGCCGCCCTGCTCGGTGGCGTGCCGCTGATGCTGGGGACCGGCACCGGATCGGAGATCCGCCAACCGCTGGGCTACGCCATGGTGGGCGGCCTGATCGTCAGCCAGGCGCTGACGCTGTTTACGACGCCGGTAGTGTATCTCTATCTCGACCGGCTCTCGAATGCGTTTTCAGACTGGGGGCGCTCGAAAAATATCGAGAGCGAGCGGCCGACGACCGAGCACCGCTCCGCCAAGGAAGCCGCTGAATAACTTGACTTTGACTCCTTGACTTTGACTCCCTACTCGCCCCTTTCTCAAAGGCCTCGTCCTGGAGCCGTCGCCTGTGAAAATTTCCGCAAAACTTGCCGTCCTGGCGGCCATTTTGGCTTTCGGCTCCGTCGGAGCGAGCCACGCCCAGCAAGCACCCAAGTCCAAAAACGCGCCGCACGCCGCCCAAACGACGGCGCCGCCAGCCGACACCGCTCCGGCAGCCGCGGCGGGCGCGCCCCAGCCCGGCTGGGCCGTGCGATGCTCCAGCGCGAGCCGCGAGGCACCCCTCGAATGCGCGATGGAGCAAACGGCTGTCCTCACCAAAACCGGACAATTAATCGTTCTCGTCAACATTCGCGTGCCCAGCGACACCCGCGTACCGGTCGCCATGGTGCAATTGCCGCTCGGACTTAATCTGCCGGGCGGCGCCAAGCTGCAGGTCGATGACGGCAAAACGGCCGACCTGCAAATCCAGACCTGCGAAAACAGAGGCTGCTATGCCGGAACGGCGATCGCGCCCGATGTCCTGGCCGCTCTCAAATCGGGCAAGGAGTTGAAGCTGTCGTTTCAAAACCTCGCCAAGGAAACCATCACCATTCCGATGCCGCTGACCGATTTTGCCACCGCCTACGACAAGATAAAATAACGCCGTCTTCCGTCGGTCATGACGGCGCCGTTGGCAACGGCTCGATGGCTGGCTTGCCGACGGGCAGATCAGCCTTGACGGCGACATAGACGGTGTTGCTGGCGTCACCATCCCCCAGCAAATTGGCGAACGTCACGACATGCGCCGCCGATGTTGCAAACGCGCCCGCCAGGACGGAACAGAAGGCGTCGTCAGGAGGGTCGTTCGACCACAGCGCGAAGACGCCGCCGGGACGCAGATGTTTTGCAAGCCCGGCGAGCCCCTCCGGCGCGTACAGCGCGGCATGACGCGGATGCAGCAGGTTGCGCGGCGAGTGGTCGATATCCACCAGCACCGCGTCGAAGCGGCGGCCCGGCGCATCCGGATCGAAGCCGTCGGCGGAATGCGACATGGCGAAGAAGTCGCCGTTGACGAGGTGGCAGCGCGGATCATCGGTCAATTGCTTGCCAAGCGGAAGCAATCCCTGCTGATGCCACTCGATCACTTCCGCCAGCGCGTCGACCACGATCAATGACCGCACGCCGGGATTTTCCAGCACCGCCTGCGCGGTGTAGCCAAGCCCGAGGCCGCCAACGACGACATCGCGGTCCGGCTGTTTCACGGCATCGAGGCCGAGCCGCGCCAGCGCGATCTCGGCGACGGTGAACTGGCTCGACATCAAGAATTCGTCGCCGAGTTTGATTTCATAGATATCGAGACCGGAAGCGAGCTGCCGGCGCCGCCGCAGGCTGAGCACGCCCATCGGGGTGGGGCGAAAATCCAGTTCCTCAAAATAGATGCTCATGCGCCCCCGCCGTAACTGCGAAGCGATCCGCGCCGCAAAGGGCAGCGGCTTCGCCCGCGACCCCGCTTCCAACAAGCGCATCGCCGCGCGCTTGCCAAGGCCGGGACCTAGCGGGTAGAACGGCGCACAGTTCGGCGGGATTTATGCATTCGGCCGCAAGTTATCGCCCGGCAGAATCTTAAGCAATTGAATCTACTAAAGAATTCTCGTTAGAATCTTGGGGAATGGTGTAACGGTAGCACAACAGACTCTGACTCTGTTTGTCTAGGTTCGAATCCTAGTTCCCCAGCCA
>JGI24140J50213_10000263_pt1 | contig 24638 bp, 16 predicted proteins | sample BarGraIncu00222A_FD_50213 | JGI IMG/M metagenome (IMG submission 50213)
TATATCAATTATTTCACCCCTTCGGGGTTCAGGAGGTTGATTGATGTTCTTTTCTATAATCATTTCATGCCTTCGGCATTTTCTTCAATCCCGAAACTCTTATTCTTCAATCCGGAACACAGCGTAAACAAATAATAAAATACGACATTGTTTAATGCCTATTACTTAATTTCGAATCCAATCGTTTATTTTAAGAATTCACTTCGGAGTATAAAAATAATAAGATGATAAAATGAGAGTAAGAAGCTTTTGTTAGGAACAATTAAAAGACAGTTCAGAAATACTTGAAGGATACTTAATGGATACTCTAAGAGTATCCATTAAGTATCCTTCAAGTATCCATTAAGTATCCTTTAAGTATCCTTTAACACTTGGTTTTAAGGGTGATATATGATAATTTTAAAATCAGTTTTAAAGGCAATTTTGAGTGCTTTAAAAGTGAAATTTAATTGGTTTTGTTCAATTCCAACTGAAACCAAAAATCAACAGGTTTAGACATTAAAGATCTTTCTGCACCGCCGCCGGCTTCTCCACTGGCGCCACCTGAACGACCGCCGCCGCCTTCTCCGCCCATGCCACCTGAGCGACCGCCGCCGCCCATGCCACCTCTTCCACCGCCTGAGCGGCCACCACCGCCACCCATGCCTCCGGATCTGCCTCCTCCTCCACCGCCACCGGCTCTGGAACCACCGGTTGATGAAGCATCATCTTTGCCGGCAACAATTCCTATAGATAATTTAGAAAGTGCAGCAAGGCCATCTTTAGAGATCCGGTTTAATGGCATTGTAAGGTCGTAAACAATTTCACTGTTGTTGATTGCCTTGATTGTTGCTTTTACATCTGAATCTTTGGAAAGCAATACAACCCGTTCCTTCTCACCATTCCTGTCAAACTCTCCTTCATTGGAAATTTGTTCAACAAGACGGCTTAAATTAAATCCTGCTGATTCTCCGCCTGCAGGTCTTGGACGACGTTGTGTTTGGGATTGGCGATCCTGTGGTAAAGGATACTCGAAAAAGAATTTAGCGCTCTTTTTCCCATTCAGATCAAAACAGACCTTTAAACCCGTCATAAGAATTTTGGAGATAGTTGGATAATCGGCTGTATTCAACCTGATATGCAGATATTTAGCATCATTCGAGATATCATAGCGAATCTTACTATCCGGATCTGAATAGGTATATTCGTTAGAATTTTTGTTCATTTCGCGTGTACTTTCAACTTTATTCAATGAAGTACAACCACTTAAAAGAACAATTGCAATTAAAAACAGTTTGTTCATAGAGGTGTCTGATTAGGGTAAATCGTTATAATTAGACAGTAAAGGAACAAAAGAGTTTACTTTGACAGGCTACCTTATAAATATTTTTAACAATATTTTAGATATTAAAATTTTACCGGTTTATTTCATCTTTAAAGCTTTTGCAATGGCGGCCTCTACCAAAGGTTCCATTACTTTATAGCCTGCCATGTTAGGATGAACTCCATCTTTAGAATACTCTACCTTCGTACCCGGACGATCGTCGACCATAGAAGAATAGAAGTCAAGATAAATCATTCCATGTGTTGTTGCATAATCCTTCATCCATTTATTGATAGTGATGATTCTATCGTAAGGCTTCAAANCCGGTTTCCAGGGATAATCAAAAACCGGAAGAATAGAACAAAGGATTGGTTTTATGCCATTTGCTTTGGCCAGATCAGCCATCGAAGCCAGGTTATCTTCTATCATCTCATTGGTTGAAGGGCCTGTATTGCCAGCAATGTCATTGGTACCGGCCAAAATCACAACTACTTTTGGTTTCAGGTTGATCACGTCAGCACGCATCCGAATAAGCATTTGTGGGGTCGTCTGTCCACCGATGCCGCGATCGATGTAAGGCTTTCCGGCAAAGAATTCAGGGTCGATATTGATCCATCCTATTGTAATTGAGTTGCCCATGAATACAATCCTGTTCTCATTTGCTGCAGGTAAACCCACTTTTGCATTGTCATTCCTGAAATTCTTGAGATTAGGCCAGTCGAGTTTAAGCCATTCATCGTATGCTTTCTTCGCTTTTGCCTCTTTTTCTATAGCCTTTTTAATTTCAACAGAGTCAGTGGTTTTAGCTACCTGTGCTATTGCCATCCGGTTGAATGAGAAGACGATCAGGAAGACAGCCGTAATCAGTTTTAAATTTTTCATTGGTTAAATTTTTAGGATTTAATATTCATTTAAAGTCATTTCTTGTTTCTGACTTGCCGAAGGTATCTCTTTAATTATACCTAACCGAAGATAAATCGGATAAATCATTGTTTTTATCTTTGGCAGTTTTCTTGCAAATAAAAGCGCACCAAAAATGCACGAGACGCCTCCTATAATCAACGTATTGGGTACTCCAATTCTGCTGGCCAATACTCCGGCCATCAGGCTCCCCAATGGAGCTGTACCCATGAAAGCCATGGTATAAAAACTCATCACCCGACCACGTTTATCATCATCCACGATGGTTTGTAATATGGTATTGCATGAAGTGGTCTGCATGATCATTCCAAGGCCTACAACAACCATCAGGGCCATTGAAATCAGAAATAAATGGGTGAAAGAAAAGATGATGAGACCGATTCCGAATAGCGCTGAAAACAGAGGTATCATGGTTTCAAGACCCCTGACGCTCTTTCGGGATGCCATATAAATGGCGCTGATCAATGCACCCATCCCCATGGCCCCCATCAGGAAACCAAAAGTATGTGAACCTCCATGTAAAATGTTTTTTGCAAATACGGGGACCAACACCGTGAAAGGCATCCCCATCAAACTGACCAGACTCAGCAACAGTAAAATTGATCGGATTGGTAAAAAACCAAAGGTATATTTGAATCCTTCCTTAAAACCTTTGAATGCCTGCTCAGATTTGGCCAGTATTTGACGGGGGGTAATATTCATCTTCAACAGAAACACAATCACGAAGATATAGCTTAGTCCGTTGATCAAAAAACAGATTCCTTCTCCCGTGACTGAAATCAATATCCCCGCAACAGAAGGACCGATCAGTCGCGCACTGTTGAACATGGAAGAGTTTAAAGCGATTGCATTTCCCAGGTCTTTTTTATCTTCAATCATGTCGATAACAAATGATTGTCGTGCCGGCATATCAAAAGCATTGATGCATCCCAGGACGATACTTAAAAGCACGACATGCCACACTTCAATGGAATGATTGAAAACCAAAAATGCCAGTGCAAGGGATTGTATCATTGCCAGAATCTGCGTAACGATCAGGATTTTATACCGGTCCCATTTATCTATCAGGACTCCTGCAAATGGCGCCAGTATAAAAGTTGGAATCTGTCCTGCAAACCCGACCAATCCCAACAGAAACACAGACCCGGTCATGTTATATACCATCCATGGCACAGCAATTCTTTGAATCCAGGTTCCAATCAGAGAAATACTCTGGCCATAGAAAAAGAGCCGATAATTTCTATGCCGGAGAGAACGAAAGATACTTTTAAGTCCTAATGCCTCAGTTAAACGATATTTTGTAGTTTCTTTTATCATTAATAAATTAACTTATGGCAATATTTAAAGGCTTTTCTAAGCAATGAAGTGTCATTACTATAACTGGAACTGATATTTTATCACTAAAATCTATAGTAACAAATATTAATACCTGAATAGAATCCTGCAAATTTACAAAATCACATTGCTTTTCGACCGGGATCTAATGATTTATTATCAGTTTATTCACATAAACCTTTTTATCATTTACTATTTTCAGGATATATATTCCATTATCAAGGTTTTGTACATTGATTTTATCTTGTGACCGGGTTGTTGAAAATACAATTCTTCCATTTTGATCAATCAATTCCAAAAGTGTAAATCCGGGACCTTCTATATGGATTACGTCTTTTGCTGGATTTGGGAATATGTGATATTCTGATTTAGCAACAGTACTATAATCATGAACAGCACTTGGGTTTTCAACAGTAAGCACGTTCTTATTATTAAAAACGTCACTAATGTGTGAATTGGTGTTTTGAGCCTGAACCAGATCGCTCCATGACATGAAGTAGGCCCATGGGGCATCATAGGTCAGGCAATCATCGGGATTAGGAATTGGTCCGTTCTCAGACATAGCGATTATTTTATTGCCTGATGTAAGCTGAAATAACCTGTCAAAAGCACTCTTTTGTGGGTCGTAGTTATACACGCCGGGATAGGAATCCCAACCAATAATATCGACCGCGCTGTTTCCGGGGTACCAATCTGTCTCGGGTGTTGACCATACCCAAATTAAATTGTTTAGATGATGATAATTTGTGAGTCTGTCATATAATATTGCATAAAGTGCTTTGCAGGCAGCAGAACCCTTTTCTCCCCACCAGAACCATGCGCCACCGGCTTCATGCAATGGCCTCCATAACACCGGAATACCGGCAGTCTGCAATCTCTTTAACTGAAAGGCTATGGCATCTATATCGGTTAAAATATTCGTGTTTTCAGTTGTTCCTGGAGTTACAGCTTTTGTAACATCAAAAGTAGTTGAGGCAGTATAAAAAGTATTGGTACCCACTACCCCACCGGTTGGAGAATGCCAGTGCCAATGAAAACTGACAATACCTGTTCCTCCGGTTTGCGTGTACCAGTCAATGGCTTTCTGCACTGAGCCATCATCTTCGGCTCCAAACTTAAAGCCATTAATACCTGAATCCCATAAATAAGCATATCCCTGCGTATAATGCTGAAAATCAAATGCTCTTAACAAGGGAGACTTACTGGCAATGGGTTTTATCTTGTCGTACCAGTCGTTGGTCTGGCCTGAAATCATCTTTGTGGTAAACTTTGATAACAAAAATGCATAAAGCCTTTTTGCATCTATATTGGCATTGAGATTTATCAGGGTTTGTGAAGGAGTATATACATTCTTTGCGACGGCAAAAAGCGAAAACTTATCAATATTGATCCAGCCCCAGTTACTTTGAATAGTGAATGTATTGCTACCAGCGTTTAAAAGATACTTTCCGGCATCAACATCCGAGAAAGAAGCAGTATTTGGAAAAACCACCGAGGAAGGACCTTTTCCGTTTACAAACAGATCCTGCGTTTTGTCCTGTGAATTGTAACGGATTACCAGTTTATAAAATCCCTGAGTTGCGACATTCATGGTTACAGTAATCTTATCGGCAGTGGTCGTAAAATTGGTTACATAGCCTGTGCCGGAATATCCTGAAATTGAATTTGCAATTGTAACTCCACCGGAACGAATACCATTCTCTGCTTCTGCTGTGGCATCTGGAGTAACCGATTGAGCAAAAGAGATTTTAATACAAAACAAAAAAAAGATGATTATTCCAATAAGTGGCTTTTGAAAAGCTGAAGACATAGCATTAATATTACGGGTTAACCGTGCTGATGTTAAAAACAAATGCAACTTTTCAGGAATTGACTCTTTGAAAAGTTGCATTTGTAAATTATTTTTATTTATTTATTGATTTAAAAATTAAAGGTTATCTAAACCCAACATGATCCATATATACAATACCTGTCCAGTCCTCGTTTTGGAACATGATGTCGGTTATTGTACCAGGGTTACCCAGTTGTGCTTTCGTGAGATGGAATTCAACCCATTGTCCTTCTGTGATGGTAATTGAAACATTTGATCCACCAGTCGGTTGAACATGAATGACTTTACCGCCTGTACCTGGAGTTCCGAAAATAGAGAAAGCCAATTCGTTATAAGAAGCCATTGAAACACTCCCATTTGCAAATTTCAGCGCACCCCATTGTCCGGTATAATTCAACTTCATTGATGCTGCTCCATCACGAACATTATCTGTATTGGTAAAATCAATGGTAGTATTCCAACCCCAATTCTGCCAGTTTCCGACAAGGTTATCCTCATAGAAAGCATAAGCCAAAGGTGCCAGATCAGGAAGATCTCCTATAAACAATACCGATGTTGGTGAATCTACTGTAAGTGAAGAGTTGAGAACCTGTAATGTTATTTTACCCTTGTTTGCTACCGCTGGAACTTTAAGAACAATCTGAGTTGCAGATTGACTTACAAATGAAGTAACAGCTGTTGTATTCCCTTTGAACAAAACACCTGTAACAAGATTCAGGTTAGTTCCCGTGATGGTCAGGTTAGCGGAATGATCAACGGGGACTGGAGCTAAAGTTGTCACTGCTGGCAATGTCATCACTAAATCAATAGGTGATGCTGTCATCAGTCCTGAATAAGCAACGAGGTTAACCGGACCCTGATGTGAATCAGCTGGAACCTTTACGACAATCTGAGTTGCAGATTGGCTCACAAAAGTTGTTACAGCAGCTGCTGAACCATTGAATAAAACGCCTTTGGTCAGATCAAGATTGGTACCAGTAATTGTTAGGTTGGTAGCATGCAAAATCGGGTTAGGCGCCATGGCTGTAATCATTGGCAATGTTACAGTGAGATTGCTGTGGATATCATTGTCAATTGCCAATGGAAAAAATCCACCGGTAGTATATGACAATACACCAGATTGTGCATTCTGAGGCACTTTAACTACCAACTGTGTAACCGATTTACTGACAAATGTTTTTACCACTAAATCTTTATTGAATACCACTGATGTAATCCAGTTTACATAATTCCCGGTAATGGTGATATTATCACCCGGACGAGCTGTTGGAGTAATCGATGTTATTGAAACTGTGACAGTAAAATCTAATAGCGTTTTTGATATCAGATTCCCATCAGTAGTCCTGAGAATAACTGTTCCTTCTTCTACTTTTTGAGGTATGATAATCTTTATAAGGTCAGGAGTCTGAGTGATAAATTTGGAAGCTATTACGCTGTCCCCTATCATAACAATACTCGTTACTTTATTCAGATTCTTACCAATAAAAGATATAGTGTCACCATGCTGTGCACCGGAAGGTCCGAAGCTAAGCAATTCTACTTTACTTGAAGTAGAAGTACTATCTTTTTGGCAAGATGTTATAATTCCAAAAGCGATAACACAACCCATCAGTAAAAGCAACTGTTTTTTAAATGTTATTTTTATCATTATTGCATATTTTTATATAATGGTGTAACAATAATATTTATTACTTAATAACCTTCGGGACAATCCTGAAATTATCAAAAGACATATCACAATTAAGATCGCCAGGACCAAAGAACAATACCCTGCAATAATAACCGGTAGAACTTAATACAAGAGGAGCACCATAAGCTTTTACCATATCATCAAACGCGATAACGACAGTTTGCCATTTACCTTGGGTATCGAATGGTGGTTTCCAGTTGTATGCATTATTATTACCATTACTGGCATCTAATAATCCAAAATTCAGAACCAGGTTATTGCCATTGTATGGCTTCATGGTATTCACCTCAAACTTCAAATTGTAAAGTTCGGGTTTAAGGATTGCTTCATCAGGTATATTTTTACTGATAGCGCCCATAGCAGAAGAAGGACCACCGCAAACTTCCATCCAACCCCATCCACCAACGAATTGTTTTACGCGGATATAGTTTCCGTTAATTGCCGGAGGATCACCGGGACCGGGAGATGTAACAACAAAAGATGCATTCCACCATCCGGTATACGGATCACTGCTAACAACTATATTCCGGTTGTCTCTGAACCAAAAATTCGATTTGGTATCCCCAAAATTAGTATGAACCGTAATCTGTCCCGGTTGTGCTCCTGCAGGAATAGTTACCATGATATTCTTGCTATCAAGAGATACCAGTGTTCCAATAGCACCACCTGCAAAAGTTACAGTAAGTGGGGGATAAAAAAAGTCTCCCCTGATTAATGCCACATCACCGGTTGCTACATATTCACAGTTCATTGAAGTAATTACAGGCTTACTGATTGTTACATTGAAAGGATAAAGTAACGTTTGCCCGTTTGCAAATACTAGTTTCAATTTATTTGTGATTACTGTAGGAATCGGATTGGGGACACTGACCATGATAGTAGTGTTGGTAACATAAGTCGGAGTTAAAAGTGCCTTTTGATCATTAAACCAAACTTCAACAGTCCCTCCTAAGTTTTCACCCATGATAGCAATCAGGTTGCCTTGATTTGCAGCAACCAACAGAGAATCGGATACAGTCGGATTGGTACTCCGAACATAATTTATCACGGGTTGTCCGTTATTGGGAAGGCTATCGCTCTTTTTACAAGACGAATATATACCCGCTAAGGCAATTGCCAGCGTGAGTAATAGTATTGATTTATATGCTTTTTTCATATCACTATGTATTTTTAAAAACATTTAAGTTTGCCTGATTTAATAATCAACTGCAGGTTTCAGTAAGTTCGGAGCCTGACTCAATTCAGCAGTAGGTATTGGTAGCAGGAAATTACCATCAAAGGCATTGATCTTTCTGTCTGTAGTTGCCCATGAGGTCTTGATAAAGGTCCATTGTTGTGAATTTGGCCATACGTCAGGTTTTGCAGTAAACAATCCTCTGTCCTGTGAATTAAGAATGGCATAAGCTTTGGCTTTATTAAAATAATGCAGACTTACTAAATCGTACCATCCCATACCCTCCATTGCAAATTCAATAAAGCGTTCTTTAAGGATCACATCCAGCGTAATTGGTATAAGTGTTCCAGTGGAAGTTGTTCTGAATTCGGGTAATCCAGAACGCATGTGCACCTTATTAAAATAGGTATAAGCAGTTGCATCAGTAGTAGAAGCATTGTTTCCAAGTGTAGCTTCTACATAAATCAGATACATTTCGGCCAAACGCATCATATATGTGTCGTTACCATAATGCTGACTCGAAGACTGTCCACCTACATCAACAGCCTTACCTGTTACATATTTTTTGATACTCAGGAAACTAACATCACCTGTAGAGTTTGGGAAGATAAATTTTTGCGTAACTCCCGAAGGTAAGGATTGTGTAATTTCAGGATACGATGCACCCGGTAACATGAAAGTGGCTTTTAGTCTTGTGTCAACTGTCTTACCTATAATTGTATCACCTTTTCCAATTGAATTCATCCCATCGTATTGTGATAACATCCACCATGTAGCGCCTTTGTCACCACCCCAACCATCACCATTTGCGATGTCAGCACTGTAGGCAAGATAGGCAGGAGTTGAGTTCTGTGTGCCCCAGTCGTTAGGACCAGAGTATACCCATTGCAGAGAAAACAGTGATTCTGCATTGTTGTCGTAGGGGAAAAGGAACAGATCGCTATAGTTTTTCAATAAGGAAGCGCCACTGTTGTTGATGACACTTTGTGAATAGTATTTAGCGCTATCCAGATAAGTCTGATTCCTTTGACCTGAACCATTGGCTTCAACACCTGCCCTGGTTAAATAAAAACGTGCCAGCATACCTTGTGCAGACCATTTTGTAACCCTACCCGGTTTTATAGGAGTAGTAGGTAGGTCGGCTTCTACAGCTCTCATCTCATTGGTTATAAATTTCCAGACACTCTTTTCAGTATTTCTGGTAATTGAAGTGTCAGCAAATAATGACTGGTTATTAGTAATGATAGGAACAGGTCCCCAATTCATCACCAAAAAACGATAAGCCAATGCCCTCATAAATCTTGCTTCAGCTAAGGCTACTTTCTTGACCTGAGGTGATACTCCAGCACCCGCATACTTGTTGATATTTATGATAGCAAGATTTGACTGACCAACTACAATGAAGAATGAACGCCACGCTGTACCGTTTTCGGGAGTATCTCCTGTTGTATTGAAAAGCACATTCCCACGGTCGTTATAGGCTGAATAAGCAGTACCGGCTCTGAAATCGCCCAGGTTATAAGATGCTTTGTCATTGTAATCAAACCACACCTTACTGTATAACAAGGAAGTAGCTGCCAAAACCTGAGCATCTGTTTTATAGAAATTGGCATCCACGATTGAATCTGTAGGTGGCTTTTCAAGGAAGTTCTTATTACAGCCCAATAGCATTATAAATGGGAGCAGAATGCCAAGCCAGAAATATTTACGTTTTGAGTTTTTCATTTTCATCAGTTTTTAAAAATTTACACCTAAATTAAATGTATAAATAGGAGTTAAAGGGTAACGTCCGTTATCCACACCGATAGCCTGAGTGTTGGCACTGGTGTTAGCTCCAACATAAGAACCAACTTCAGGATCATAACCCTTATAGCCGGTAATGGTTGCTATATTTTGTACACCTATAGCAAATCTTATACCCTTTACCATTTTCATTTTTGAAATCAAATTAGCCGGCAAATTATAGGATAATGTAATGTTCTTAACCCTAACAAATGAACCATCTTCTACCCATTTATCGGTAATACGTGTATAATTACCATTAGGACCATAAGAAATTCTTGCCACAGTTGTGTTTGGATTGGACAATACGACCTGACCCTGAGCATCTGTTATTGGTCTTGCATAATCCATAGCCCCAATTAAAAGATTACGGCTTAAATTGATTTGATTAGGATTGGAATTTATTCTGGCCATATAGTTATAAATATCATTACCAAAAGTACCAGTGATAAGTATACTCAGTTCAAAACCTTTATATGAGAAGTTATTGGTAAAACCACCAAACATTTTAGGCCATGGGTTACCAATATTGGTTTCATCATAACTGTCAATTTTCCCATCAGGTACGCCATTAGGTCCACTGATGTCTTTGAATTTAACATCACCTACCCAAACACCCGTTGTTGCATCGGTCGGAAGTCTGTTACCTGTATTATCAACAGGTACTGCGCTTTTATTTATTTCATCAACGGATTGGAATAATCCTTCTGCAATATAACCTCTGAATAACCATGGCGCTGAACCTACCTGAGCACGTTGCGTCCAATTATCCATCCACCAGGATGTACGATCAATAAATGCAGCATCTGAATAGAATTTCGTGATTTTGGTTTTAACAACCGAAAGATTCAGATTTGATTCCCATTTGAAATCCTTGGTAACAACATTTGTCGTATTCAATGTAAAACTCCACCCCCTATTTTCCATTGCACCAATATTAACCCAGGGTGCACTTACTGATCCGGTACCATTAGTCCCCATGTAAAATGGTAAAGGATTCACCATTAGAAGATTCGTTGTCTTTTTTATATAATAATCAAATTCCAACGAAATTTTGTTTTTGAAAAATGCTAAATTAAGACCAAAATTATTTGATTGAGTGCCCTCCCATTGTAAATTAGGGTTACCATATTGTGTAGGTAAAAATCCAGTCCCTGTTGGAGTTGCACCTGTACCCATTGGTGAATAAATTCCTCCACCGCCACCTGGATTTCCACTTGTCCCTGTTTCAAATCTCAATTTCATGTCACTGATGAATGGTACTTTAAAAAACTTTTCCTGTGAAATCCTCCATGCTGCAGATACTGATGGAAAAAGTCCCCATTTATTATTTTGCCCAAAAGAAGTAGAACCATCTATTCTAAAGGCACTCATCAAAAGAAATCTATTGTCATAATTATAACTTATTCGACCTAGATAAGATTCTATTCCCCCGGTGCTTGAACCACCTGAATTGTTTGCCGTAATAGGATCTCCAGCGTTAAGATCAAAAATATCATTGGTAAGAAAACCGGTTCTTGAAGCACCAACATTTTTCCAGGACCATTGTTGAGCCTCATGACTAACCATCACATCAATGTTATGCTTTTTGATTTGTTTGTTATACTGTAACAATTCATTAAGGTTCCAATAGGTATTCATACCCGTACCATTATTTAAAGTTGCAGTAACTACTTTTGCCCATCCAATTGAATAGGTTGGTTGGTAATAGGTTGAATTTGTATAACCAACGTTACCATTCAGAGAAGTAGTAAAAGTAAGACCCTTAATTGGTTTAACGGATATGGACAATCCCCCCAGAAACTGTCTGTTTGTGTTGGTGTTAGTAACCAAATTTGCAATTGCAATAGGATTTACTGGTGCAAATATGTTAGAAGCATTGGTACTATCGGCACCTGCCCATGACCCATCAAAATTTCTTTTTGGTATCTGAGGTGACAATTGTAAAGCAGCATTAATAATGTCTCCCTGACTTGTAGTCAGATTCTGATCAGTTTGATTGAAACTTAGATTGGCACCTATAGTTGCCCATTCTTTTGGTTTATTGTCAACTTTCAAACGGAAACCATATCTTTTAAAACCTGACCCTACAGCAACACCGTCCTGGTTCATATATTCACCCGACATGAAGTAAGTAGTTTTATCATTACCGCCACTCATGCTCAGTTGATGTTTGATCATTGGGGTTGTTTTGAACAGTTCTTTTTGCCAATCAGTTCCATTTCCTAACAGCGTTGGATCCAGGAATTGTCCGGGGATTGTACCTCCTGCAACTGTCATAAATTCATTCACCATTTGGCCATATTGCCTCAAAGTCATAACCTGTAATCTCTTAGGAGGTTCCTGGATATTGTATTGAACATCATAGGTCATTTTAGTGTCACCTGATTTACCGCTTTTGGTAGTAATCAAAACGACACCATTGGTTCCACGTGAACCATAAATTGCTGTTGCAGAAGGTCCTTGTAATACAGAGACACTTTCAATATCATTGGTATTGAGCCAGGAAAGATTAGATGAGTTTGAAACTGATTGTCCTTGCATTTGTACACCATCAACAACATATAACGGCTCAGTAGTTCCATTAAGAGTGCTTACACCTCTGATATTTACAGAGATACCACCACCGGGTTGACCCGAATTTTGTGTTACATAAACACCGGCAGACCTTCCCTGTAATGCCTGCTCAACTGTTGTGTTAACAGTTCTTTCCAGGTCTTTTGAAGTAACAGTTGTTTGAGCGCTGGTAAGATCGCCTCGTCTTGTTTTACCATAACCAATTACAACAACCTCATTCAGGCTGGTTGACACAGGTTTTAGTTCGATACTCAAAAAAGTTGATGTACCGGGTTTGATTTCTTGTTTTTCATAACCGATATAGGTGATGACTAAAGTGGAATTAACGTCAGCAACATCAATGGAAAATTTACCACTTAGATCAGTAACGGTTCCAAATTTCTGTCCGTTAGTAGATAAGTTTGCTACTGAAACGCCTACCAATGGTTGTTTAGTCTCGGCATCTGTAATAACACCGGAAATCTTTTGTTTTTGCGTTCCTTCTGCTACTCCGTAAATTCCTGTTTTATGAATGGAAGTAACAGCCAATGCCGGGACCGGCATCAGATTGATAAGGAGAAGTAATGAAACAAGTTTCAAGGCGAACAGGTATCTTTTAAACCTGTCTGATATCGCCGGAAAAGTCAGCATAGATGTTCTTTTCATAAATTTTCATTATTTTGTTTTAGACATACTTTGTTGCCTTATAAAACAGCAAAAGCAACGTTGACTTGTGAAATGAATTAATCAATGGGGAACCTGTAGATCCCTCCGTGTTTTAATTAAAAAATTGCTTTAATTTCCACCATAAGCATTCTTTTTAATGATATTTATTAAATTAATTGTAATTTTTCAGCGTATTTGTTATTTGGGTTGATCGTATTGTTTCAAGTCGTTTAATTATTTCAAGACAGGCCCGGGAGTTATGATAAGGACATTTCCATATGCCAACTTTATCCTCACCTTTCATAATTGAGTTATCCTCATTAATACCCCAGTACCATTCACCATCCTGTTTATTAAGCATATACAATTCGATAAAATGCCAATTATGAAATGCATACTGTAAATATTTATCATCTTTATTTACCTGCCATGCATTTACAAATCCGACCATAGCTTCTGCTTGTGGCCACCAGTGTTTTTGCTTTACAAGATGATGTTTAGAAGGCTCATATTCATACCAAAGACCACCATCAGAATCCAGTCCTTCAATAACAGCATTTGCCATTGTAACAGATACTGCCATACACCGGGAGATCAGTTCATCATCCTTTAAAGCTTCAGAAGCTTCCAGCAACAACCAGCTTGCTTCAATATCATGCCCATAAGAAACCGTTTCACTCTTTACATTCCAGTTTTCATCAAAAAAAAGATCCAGATGTCCTGTTTTAGCATTGATGATATGACTTAAAAAGATATTCACCAGTTTCATTAGTTGCAGAGCAAGTTCGGGTGCAGGCCATATGCGGTAAAGATTTGTATATGCCTCCAGAATATGCAAATGAGTATTCATTGTTTTCTTCTCATTTGCATCTTTGTCACTTAATCTTAAATCTTTCAAAGCAGACCAGTTTCTGGCGAATGCTTCAAAATATCCTCCGGTTAATTTATCGTAACTATAATTTTCAATCAGATGATATAAGCGTATGGCAGAAGATTTAACTTCTTCATTTTTAGTGCTCTGGTAATACTCACTTAGTGCATAAATAACAAAAGCAATCGCATATACCTGCTTTTTTGTATCAAGAGGATCCCCTTTATAATCCACAGTCCAGAATACACCGTCAAATTCTTTATCAATAAAGTAATTGAAAATGTACTGATAGGCTTTGTTTGCAATCTTAAGATATTCATTGTTGCCTGTTGCATTATAGGCAGCAGAAAAAGTCCATAATATACGTGCATTCAGAACGCTACCCTTGGGAGCATCTGAATAGATCCTATTTTCGTTATCGATTCTACCTACAAAACCACCATTGGGGTCTTGAGAATAATCAATCCAGTAACGAAGGATCTTATCCAGTTCTTGCTGCAATTCAAGTTTAAAACGCTGCACGTCCATTGGTTAATTCTCAGCTAAAATATCATTTTCAAAAACTGTTTGCTTCAATTCCTTATTCCGGTCAATAATATCATACAAAGTATTCACAGAGGCTGCAGACCGAAAACCGTCAGCCGGAGTATTCATTACATAATCCATTAATTTTTCCACAGTTGTAGTAGCCACATGCATGCGGGTATCTGAGGAGGCATAATAAATAAATACTTTTCCTTTATCCTCAATCCATCCATTACAAAATAATACATTAGAAACATCCCCAACTCTTTCATCACCGACTGGTGCCATGAAATAACCTCCAGGTTTATAAATCACTTTTGTAAGATCCTTCAGGTCTGTCATAAATAAATACAACACATAACGCAACCCTGCTGCAGTATTCCGAACACCATGTGCAAGGTGTAACCAACCTTTTTCTGTTTTAATAGGTGCAGGTCCAAGTCCGTTTTTTAATTCATAAACAGTATGATATTCCTTAGCATCAACAATAACTTCATCATGGATTTCTGCATTTTTTATATCTGTAGCCAGGCCAAAACCTATACCGCCACCTTTACCTGCTTCAATAAAACTATCCTGTGGCCGTGTATAAAAAGCATATTTCCCATTTACGAATTCAGGATGCAATACTACATTTCGCTGTTGAGCTGAACTGGTTTTCAAATCAGCAAGCCTCTCCCAATTCTTTAGATCTTTTGTTCTGGCAATACCTGTTTGAGCTATTGCTGCACTTTCGTCTCCATGCTGGGCAGCAGGATCTTTTCTTTCTGTACAAAAAACCCCATAGATCCAACCATCTTCGTGTTGTACCAGGCGCATATCATAGACATTCGTATCTGGATCAGTAGTTTCAGGCATCAAAACAGGATAATCCCAAAACCTGAAATGATCAATTCCATTATCACTTTCGGCTACTGCAAAAAAAGATTTACGGTCATTTCCCTCGACACGTGTTACCAANAGGTATTTGTCATTCAACTTAATGGCACCTGCATTCAATACGGCATTGATNCCAAAACGTTCCATCAGAAAAGGATTGGTCTTCTCATTTAAATCATACCTCCAGATAATAGGGGCATGTTGGCATGTCAAAACAGGATTTGTATACCGGTCAAATATACCATTACCGTTTTCAACAGTATTATTCTTTTGATAAATCAAATGAAGATACTTTTCTTCCAATGCCGTTAAACGGTCTCCAAAGGTTACGGGCTTTTTAATATTATCTGACATAAAACTTAATTCCTTAAATGATTAGTATTTTATTTTTTGATTAATTGATACTTCACATATCAACTAAAGGTCTTTTGATGCATTTCTTCTTTGACTCAATTCACTGGTAATATTGATTAATTTCTTTTCACTGAGTGGGTAAATAGAAATAAATACAACAGATAGTACTGCACCGATAGCAGGAAGAATACTTAGCATCCAACGAATACCGGTTTGAGTTGCATCAGATTGTATTACATTGGCATGGAATCCATAATAACCAAGCAACCATCCTGTTGTAGCGCCTCCTATTGTCCAACCGAACTTTTGTGACATAGAAGAAGAAGAGAAAATCAATCCGGTAGCTCTTCTACCCTTTTTCCATTCTGAATAATCTGCAGTATCTGCATACATCGACCACAACAAAGGGAATATACTTCCAGCACAAATACTGATGATACATTGGAAGACCAGAATCATTACAATATCTGTTTTATTCAAAAGATAAAACAGAATGCTCAGTAAACTTGCCAGAAACATGGCAGTCAGGTAAGTATTTTTTTTTCCAAATCTGTTTGAAAAAGGTGTAGCAATAATAACACCTACAATGTTTGAGGCCTGACCTATAACAAAGTACAAAGTAGTGAGTGAAAGAGAAGTTGAAATGATTCCCCAATTCAAATTATAATTCTCAGTAGTTTGCACATAATATTTGAAATAATATACTGCACCTCCATCACGGATTGAATTAAAAATCAATGCTGCTACTCCTGCACCCAAAAGTATCCACCAGGGCTTGTTAGCAAATAAATCTTTAATATCCTGTTTTAATACAGGTTTTTGTTCTTTGATAGGTTTGATTCTTTCTTTGGTAAACAAAAAGCAACCCCAGAACAAAGCAGTAGTTATCAATGAAAATACCACAATTGCCATCATCCAACCATGCTGAAGATTAATAACCCCATCAGAACCCTTGCTAAAAAATCTGACAAGGGGCTCAATAATCCAAAGAGCTACTAAGCTTCCCGCAAAGGCAAAAACCATACGATATGATGAAAGTGTAGTTCGCTCTTTTCCATCTGCTGACATAACACCCAACAATGATGCATAAGGCACATTGATCAAAGAGTAGATCATCATCATAGCTGAATAAGTAACATACGCATAGATAATTTTATAACCGGTAGTCCAGTCTGGTGTATAAAAAGTGAGGATGCCGATTAAACCAAATGGAACTGCAACCCAAAAAAGATAAGGTCTGAATTTTCCCCAACGGGTGTTTGTACGATCAGCCAATATACCTACTACAGGATCAAAACAGGAATCCCATATTCTGGTTATCAGAAACATTGTCCCAACTTCAGCGGCAGGAATTCCAAACACATCGGTATAGAAAAACAAAAGATACATGCCAAATATCTTCCAATACATAGACGATGCGGCATCTCCAAATCCGTAACCAACTTTATCTTTCCAACCTATTTTATCAAGCATATGATATCTTATTTTTCCTGATACAATTTTTCTGTTTTAGCACCCTTTTCAAAAAGTGTTCTATCCATCTTAGAAAAACGGATAAAATCTTTTTCGGAAACCTGCCCTTTGAAAGGAGCATAGTAATGCATTTTTTTCATGCTATCTACAAATCCTGCATTGCGCCAAACCAACACATAAGAGATAGGATGTTTACCAATTGCTGCTGCCAGGGTTTTGGTCCACCACTCAGGGTATGGAATGGCTTCGAAACCAGTTTCAGCAATGGCTTCAATTTTATTTTTTTCTTTTGACAGATTATCCAGTATCATCAGATTAGCATTCACAGCTTTGACGAAACCATCATCTTTTGAAGGATCATTAAACTGATATGAATCAAAACTCAAAACATCTGCGAAGTCATCCCCCGGATATCTTTCGAGATATTCTTCTTTGGTTTTAAAATCCCCACCTGTATTGTAAACATAGAGCAAAGAATGGACGTGTTTTACATCACGCAGATATAGAATAGTATATTTCCATATTGCTTTAAATTCTTCTGGAGTACATGCACTGCTGCCCCACCAAAACCAATTACCCGTTAATTCATGATATGGTCTGAAGAGAATAGGAATCAATTGGTTATGTTCATCTTTAAGAGAAAGAAAAAAACCGGCAACATTATCCAGCCATTGATTGTATTTTTCATGATTGACACCACCAGGCAATATACTTTTTACTGTTCCTTTTGTAACATCCCATGCTCCTTTTTCGTAACCAAATGGACTTGGACAATGCCAACTAAAAGTGTTCACACCTCCACGCTGATATGCCTGCTGAACAAGTTTACGTGTATTATTAAAAACAACTCCGTCAATATTTTTCGGACTCATTAATTCAATACCACTTAAATCCCATCCATATAAACCCGGAAATTCTCCTGTTACATCTTTTACATCACTTTTATTCTCTACTTCTTTCCAGCCAATTCCATATGCCGTTGCATCCTGATGCCCAAATAAATAACTCTTTTGAGCAATTCTCTTCAGGTTATGATAAAGATTTACAGTTTCTTTGGTTGCTTTTTTGTCTGTAGGTAAATCCTTTTGGGCTATAACAGTAGAATTAAGCATTAATAATAGAATTATGAGTAACAGAGCAGGTTTAAAGCTTATTTTTCTCATTATTATTTGATTTTTCGAGTAAAAGATTCTATCAATTTCCATGTACTTGCATCTGTATCGAAGACAGAATTTAAACCCTGCTCTTCTACAGAAGGATCCCCCAATATATCATCACCTTTTTTCCATAAGAGCTGACGATAAGAAGGTCTTCCCATTCCACTGAATGTCCAAAAATTACATCCTGCAATAACCGACTTATGAAAATAACTATCCAGCACCGATTTAAAAATTGTTTCATAATAGGTATCTCTCAATCCGGTAGGTGAAGAAACCATAAATGATTGACCATCTCTTGGCAAACCAAACTCTTCAATGACCAACGGCTTTTTCAATTTCTTCATTACCTCCACATGTTTATTGATATATGCATGCGTATTAGCAATAATCGTATTCATATTTTTAGTGATGGTAGTATCCTGAAACCAACCCCAGTTTTTTGGCCAGATATGAATAGTAGCATAATCAATGTTCTTATCAGCATGAATTTTCTCAAAGACTTCAATGTTTTCGCTACCCATTTCACCTTCATTTCCGGTAGTAACCAAATGGTTTTTATCCAATGACTTTATATATTCTGCCGTAGTATGAATCCAATTGATAAAATCAGGAATAGCAGCCGGCCTCATAGGTCTCGGCTCATTAACTAATTCCCAGGCCATAATTGCATTATCATCTTTATATTTTTTACCAGTGATGGTATTTGTCCTGTTCACAATCAACTTCACCTGCACTTTATACATGTCATTACAAGAAGTACAAGAATAAAATTTACTCACATAATCTCTCATTTCATCCCAGTTCAGTTTACGCTGTAACACAGAATCTGCAATTAAACCATTCCAATTCAAATACTGAAGAAATCCCCCACTCCATTCCCAATTATTGCTTAAAAAAATGATGGCTTTCATGTTGCGTTTCCCCATTTCAGCCAATAAAAAATCAAGCCCTTTTAGGAGATCAGTTTTGAAAATACCAGCCTTAGGTTGCAGAGCAGGCTCAACGCGTGGCACACCATTGATCTGACCACTACCTTCTGCACCAGCCAATACTCTTAAATTAGTAACACCTTTTAGCTTCAAAAAATCCAGTTCCTTTCTGATCCGTTGTTTTCCTTTTTCATCATTACCGATCAGACCTCCATACCAATAGTTTGTACCGATAAAATAATATGGATGATTAGCTATTAAAAATTGATGATTCTTTGTTGTAACAAAATAAGTTTGTGCTGAAATATCAGCAACGAATAGTTGTAAAACAGTAAATATGAGTAACCGAAGTTTAAAAAATTCCATACTGAAGTATTATTTATTTTAAAAAGCACAATGACAAAATAAAGCGATACAATTACCTATTAAAGATTATCATGATTTGAATACTGACTATGGGAAAAGGATGCGTATGCATACTGCATAAAAAGCGTGGAGTAAGATTTTACCATATTAAGACAATTAGTTTATCAAATGTATCATTAATATTTGCGCAAATCCCAATACTATTTTAACCATTAATAACCTTTTTTAATCATTTACTAATTTTTATGGTTATAATTTAAACATTTAAGTCATTTGTTAAATTTTCAACAATGAAAATCAGCTACAATTCATAGAACAAAAACTTTCTAAATTCCAGAAATATAAATATGGATATTTCAATCATAGAATATTCATTAGCAGCATCTATTATTCCATTAAAGTTATTAATTTATTTTATTGTTCGAAAATTTGAATTATTTTAAAATCCTATAACATTTCAGTATACTAATATACTTCCATTTAGCAAATAATAAATCTAATTCAGACTTAGTACTGGTAATATTTTATCCTCATTATGAATTTCACTGTATCTTTGCACAGGAATTTTTAAAAATTGTATTAAAGTTTATTATGCATAATCCATCGGTATAATGAAAAATGAACTCTTAAGGGAAATCACCCCTCTCACCCAAAACGATTGCTTTACCCTCTTTAAAAGAATTAAATCCGATTTTGATTTTCCACTTCATTATCACGAAGAGTACGAACTCAATTTAATAATCAATGCCAAAGGAGCGAGGCGTATAGTAGGGGATAATACCGAAGAGATTGATGATCTGGAACTTGTGTTGGTGGGATCTAATCTTCAACATTCATGGTTTAATAATAAATGTACAAGTAAAGAGATAACAGAAGTAACGATCCAGTTTCACAAGACTCTGTTTGATGATAAGTTTCTACGCAGAAATCAACTCAGTTTCATCCGGGTAATGTTGGAGAAGTCAGCAAGTGGTATCCTGTTTTCAAAAGAGACAACCCAACAGCTAACCCCCAGGATTGTAGAGCTGAACCAGAAACATGGTTTTGATTCAATACTTGAACTGATGTCTATCCTGCACGATCTTTCTATATCACGAAATATGAAGATCCTTTCCAGTCCCGCATTTAACAACATGACTGAACAGTTCAGTTATAACAGCAGAAGGATTGAAAAAACGTTGGATTATGTGAACAAGAATTTTGATAAGCCTGTCACTTTAGGTGAAGTTGCTAAACTGGCTAATATGTCGGAAGTTTCCTTCAGCCGTTTCTTCAAACAACGTACAAGTAATACCTTTATGGATTGTCTCACCGAAATCAGACTGGGCCATGCTACCCGTATGTTGATTGATACTACTACATCCATAGCAGAAGTTGCCAATCAATGTGGATTCAACAACATCTCCAACTTCAACCGAACATTTAAAAAACGGAAGAAATGCACCCCTAAAGAATTCCGTGATAGTTTCTCCGGTACCCGTATTTTCATTTAAGTTAAAAGATTGTTATTCACTCTCAAAAATCACCCTCTACCACTTTTTAATCTTTTGGATATAAGTAGTTAATTCTGCAGCGATTTCCTGATGCTCACTCAGGTCAGGATGAGTATCACATCCATGATAATATCTCTTTGAAAAAAAATATTTATAGACATTATTATCACCTTTATCGTTCAAAGCTTTAACAATTGCACTTAATTGTACTTTCATTACTTTCACCAGGTTGTTGTCCGCCATCGGACTAGTCAAACAAATGATTGTTGCTTTGGGATAGTGCGACCGAAGCGTTCCGATAAAATCAACATAGGCTTTACAGAAAATAACTGAATCCTGAACCCCATCATTTTGGCCAAGACAGACCGTGACAACATCAGGAATATATTTACTGAAATCCCAATGAATGGAATTGCTCATCAGATTGATCTTATCAAATACCTGAGGCATGGTCAATGGCAAATTACAACAACTATGGATCAATCCAATTCCCGATACCGAAGTCAGATGCCATTGTGCATTTAACGAACGGGAAGTAACCGGACCATATGCCATGTAAGCATTGTGCTGATCCTGCCACACCCCTTTTCCACATGCTACCATTGAAGCATCACTACCGGCACCGCAGGTAATTGAATTACCGATATACTCAATCTTTCTGACGGGTTTAGCTTTGCCCGGTAACAATGCCTTGCATTTAAGCCCAACCATTTCCAGATAACCGATATTCGATTCTGTGTTTTTACACACCACAAGTGTGTGGGGCCCATTGCTTAATCCACTGGCCACTTGTATAACATTGTTTTTACCGGTTGTTTGAATACGTGTTGGCTTATTGTCATCAATCACAATTTCCAGGTAGTTGTGATTTTTACCCCAGAGTTCCTCATCATTCAAAATTATCTGACAGTCAGGTCCAGAAAATGTTGCCTTAATATAACATCCAGGAGCCCACATGCGCGGCAACAATGGATTCGAAAAATCAATCCTGCCGATATATTGTATATAGGGATGATTTGCCTTAAAAAATGGAATAGAATCCTGAACTATCTTATTTGCCCCTATACTTTGAAAACATGATAAACAAAAGAATAACACAATACATATTCTACCCATAAAACTCCCACCAATTAATTGATGGGAAAATTTTTCATTATATGATCCAACCGGTTTATTCATAAGACATTTAAATTTATTTTTCAGACTAATACAATTTATACATCAATACATCATGAGAAGGTACTGTGATAGTTAAAGTTTCTTTTGTTGTTCCGGTCTCATTCTTTGTCCAAAGGTTTTTAATTTTATATTTCGTTTTAACTGCAATCAACTTTCTCCCAGAGAATTCATCATTAACATTCTCAAGCTTCCAGTTAAAATCAATCTGCTTTGAAGTTGAAGTACGGTTCAGAAAACAAACTGCCCAGTTATTTCCCGATAATGGCTTAAACCAAATCTCAACACTATCCCTGACCGCATATTTGAATCCCTGTATCCCTAATTTATCCTGGTTCACAGCAATCACATCTGTATTGGTCAATATTTCCGATGTTTCTTTTGACATTTTTCGCAAATCATTTCCTGAAATCAATGGAGCTGCCAACATACACCACATTGAAAAATGAGCCCTGTTTTCTGAAAACTTCATCCCTCCATTGCCAACTTCAAGCATATCAGGATCGTTCCAATGTCCCGGACCGGCATAAATTCGCAGATTTTGTTGCATATCCAATATTTTCATCACCCCATGGGCTGACCACGAACCATTGTTTTTGGTGCAATCAAAACAATCATAAATATCACCTGTAGTTCTCCAAAGTTGACCAACATTTTTTGCCCACTCCCATGGTTTGTTGTTTCCCCACTCACACAGACTGAATATCATTGGTCTACCGGCAGCTTTTATAGCCTTACTCATATTGGTATAAGATTCTTTTGCATTAAGACCATCTGAACTGCACCAATCAAATTTCAAATAATCAACTCCTTGAGAAGCATAATAACGTGCATCCTGAATTTCATAACCATGTGTTCCGGGGTATCCTGCACATGTTTTTGTTCCTGCACAATTATACAATCCAAATTTCAAACCTTTTCCATGAACATAGTCTGAAAGAGCTTTCATTCCATTGGGAAACTTTTTAGGATCAGCTACCAGATCACCATTTTTGTCTCTCTCCATCGCCATCCACCCATCGTCCAAAACCAAATAAGTATAACCTGCTTTCTGCATTCCTGAAGAGACCATTGCGTCGGCAATTTCTTTTATCATTTTCTCATTGATATTGGTTTGAAATACATTCCAGCTATTCCAACCCATAGGAGGAGTTAATGCCAGGTCTTCAAACTTTTGAGCTGATACCTGATTTACGGATAAAATTTCTATCAAAACAAGTAAAATGAATCCAGCAACATTCTTTTGACTGATCATAACAATTGTATTTATTTTAGTTCAAAACCTTGCTCCAATACATTCTGTGAATCACCTCCAACAAAAACATTGAACTTTCCATTTTCCAGAACGGTGTTTCCTTCGGCATCATAAAATGAAAGGTCTTTATCTTTTAATGTCAAAGTTACGGTTTTCACTTCACCTGCTTTTAAAAAGATCTTTTGAAATGCCTTCAATTCTTTTACAGGTCTGATGATTGAAGCAGCAAGATCCCTGATGTACAATTGAACTACCTCCTCGCCATCATAGTTTCCGGTATTTGAAACTGTAACAGTAACTGAAAGCTTATCGTCTCTTTTCAAAATGGTTTTATCCAGAAGAAGATTTGAATATTTAAAGGTAGTATAACTCAATCCATAACCAAATGGATAGAGCGGTTCATTGGGGATATCACGATATCTTGATTTCCAGTTTTGATCACCTGCTGCAGGAAGTGGTCGCCCTGTATTGAAATGATTGTAATATACCGGAATTTGCCCTACAGCATATGGAAAAGTAATCACAGTTTTTGCCGATGGATTATAATCACCTGCCAAAACATCTGCAACAGCATTTCCGGTTTCTGTTCCCAGGATCCAGCACTGAACGATTGCATCAGTAAGATTCTGAAGTTGAGTTAGTATTAAAGGTCTTCCACTTGACACCAGAGATACAATTGGTTTTCCGGTCTTTCTTAATGCCTTCATTAATTCAATTTGCCCTTCCGGAATAGAAGGATTTGCCAAAGCCCTGTCTTCTCCACCAAGCTTTCCACTAATACCAACATTCACAAGCACGACATCGGCTGACAGTGCATTTTGTACTGCCTCATTAATCAATGTTTCATTAGTTGTTGCATCAGCAGTGTATCCATCACAAAAGGTGATTTCAACATTACT
>JGI24140J50213_10000264_pt1 | contig 24547 bp, 24 predicted proteins | sample BarGraIncu00222A_FD_50213 | JGI IMG/M metagenome (IMG submission 50213)
CCGCTGCTCGATGTCGTAGCGGCCGAAGGTCCCGTAGCCGAGCGCGGTGAGGATCGACTCGGCGTAGGCAGAGACCTGCGACACGATCGTCGAGCCATCGTACGTCTCGGTCTTGCCGGGAGCGTCGACGAGCGCCGCGATCAGCATCAGCTTGGGCACGCCGTTCGCCGTGTCCGACCCGGCGGCCACGATCGCCTTCGCGGCACCCTCCCAGTTGGCCACCGCCTCGTCGTAGCTCGCGTATCCGGTGAGCTTCAGCGAGGGGTCGATCAACGTCTTCACCGCGTACGCGACGTCGAGCGCAAGGTCGAGGTTCAGGTTCGGGCCGCCGAGGACGCCGCACAGCGGAACGGCGCCGTCGACCCACTCCGGGTGCTTCTCGGACACAACCTCGGTGATCAGGCCTCCGAGGGAGTCGCCCCAGACGATCGTACGGTCGGGCTTGCCGATGTGGTCGAGGAAGAACTGGTGGAGGTCCTCGTCGGCCTGGACCGCGTCGGCGACGTCCCAGCCGTTGGTCTTGAACGCCGACCCCGCCAGCGCGTAGCCCTGCGCGAGCAGGGACTTGCCGACGCCGTCGCTGCCGTCTCCGTAGCCCGGGGCCGGTTCCGCGTTGTGGTCGACGGCCGTGAAGTCCGGCGGGGCCGGCTGCGCCTGCCGGTAGCCGTGGGAGTAGATCAGCAGCGTGCCGTTCCACTTCGCCGGCATCACGATCGAGTAGTTCGCGTCGTCCATCTTCCCCGTGCACGCGACCGAGCTGCAGCTGTTGAACGACACGTCCGTACGGTCGACCCGCTGAGCGGGGACCGCCGTGCTCGACGAGCCGCAGGCGGCGAGGAACAGCGCCATCGTGGCCACGGAGGCGAAAGCGGCGGTCCGGCGGCCCGCCCGGTGAGTCAGCGTCATGCGCCGCAGTCTGGCAGACGGGACGGGTTCAGTGCGCGGCATCGTCCCACGTGGCGCCGTGCCCGACCGAGACGACGAGAGGAGCCCGCAACGGGTAGGCGGCGGCCATCTCCCGACGGACCAGCACCTCGACCTGCTCGCGCTCCCCCGGCGCCACCTCCAGCACCAGCTCGTCGTGCACCTGCAGGAGCATCCGCGAGGCGAGCTGCTCGGCGCGCAGCGCTGCGTCGACCCCGAGCATGGCGACCTTGATGATGTCCGCCGCCGAGCCCTGGATCGGTGCGTTCAGGGCCATCCGCTCGGCCATCTCGCGCCGCTGCCGGTTGTCGGAGTTGAGGTCCGGGAGGTAGCGGCGCCGCCCCATGATCGTCTCGGTGTATCCGGTGCTGCGCGCCACGTCGACGACCGACGACAGGTAGTCGCGCACGCCGCCGAACCGGGTGAAGTACTCGTCCATCAGGCCGCGCGCCTCCTCCGGCGTGATCCCCAGCTGCTGGGACAACCCGTAGGCCGACAGCCCGTAGGCCAGCCCGTACGACATGGCCTTGATCTTGCTGCGCATGCCCGAGTCGACCGCCTCGCGGGCCACCTGGAACACGTTGGAGGCCACGGTCGTGTGCAGGTCCTCGCCAGACTCGAAGGCGGCGATGAGCGCCTCGTCGCCGGACAGGTGGGCCATGATGCGCATCTCGACCTGGCTGTAGTCGGCGGTCAGCAGCGTCTCGTAGCCCGGACCGACGACGAACGCCCGCCGGATACGACGGCCCTCCTGCGTGCGGATAGGGATGTTCTGCAGGTTCGGGTCCTGCGAGCTCAGCCGGCCGGTGGCCGCCACGATCTGGTTGTACGTGGTGTGGATGCGACCGTCGTCGGCCACCGACTTCTGCAGCCCCTCGACCGTGACGAGCAGCTTCGACACGTCACGGTGCCGCAGCAGGTGGGCGAGCAGCGGGTGCTCGGTCTGCGCGTAGAGCCCCAGCAGGGCGTCGGCGTCGGTCGTGTACCCGGTCTTGATCCGCTTGGTCTTGGGCAGCTGGAGGTCGTCGAACAGGATCGTCTGCAGCTGCTTGGGCGACCCGAGGTTGAACTCGCGGCCGACGACGGCGTAGGCCTCCTGGGCGGCGGCCTTGACCTCGGCGGCGAAGTGCGACTCGAGCTCGGCCAGATGGTCGCCGTCGATCGCGACACCGGTGCGCTCCATCTGGGCGAGCACGGCGACGAGCGGCAGCTCCACGTCCTGCAGCAGCCCGGTCTGACCCTTGGCCTCGAGCTCGGTGTCGAATACCTGAGCCAGGTCGACGACCGCACGAGCGCGTACGGCCAGGGCCTCTGCCGCCGCCTCGTCCTCACCGCCCTCGAACGACAGCTGCCCGCTGCTGTCGGCCTCGCTGCGCAGCTCGAGGTGCAGGAACCGGAGCACCAGGTCGGCAAGGTCGAACGACCGCTGGCCGGGCAGCGCGAGGTAGGCCGAGAGCGCGGTGTCGGAGGTGATGCCGGCCATCGGCCAGCCCCGGGCCGCCAGCGCGAGCAGCGGACCCTTGGCGTCGTGCATGACCTTGGGCCGGGTCGGGTCGGCGCACCAGGCGGCCATCGCGACGTCGTCGTCGGCACTGGCCTCCCTCGGGTCGAACCAGGCACCCGCTCCGTCGGGGGCCGCCAGGGCGACGCCGGTGAGGTCGCCGGTGCCGCGCCCCCACGTCCCGGCCATGGCCAGCCCGGTGCGCTCTCCGCCCCCGGTGTGCGCGGTGAGCCACAAGCCGACCTCGCCGGGCGCCAGGGTGGTGACCTCGATGTCGAACCCGGCATCGGCCTCCGGCTCCGCGGACTCCAGCGTCGCGTACAGCCGCTCCCGGAGCACCCGGAACTGGAGCGTGTCGAACACTTGATGCACCTGGTCGCGGTCCCACGGGCGGACCGCGAGGTCGGGCGGCGTCACCGGGAGCGGCACGTCGCGGACCAGCTCGGTGAGGCGGCGGTTGAGCATGACCGACGCGAGGTTGGCGCGCAGCGACTCCCCCGCCTTGCCGGGCACCTGGTCGGCCCGCTCGACGAGCTCGGCGAGGCTGCCGAAGTCGCGGATCCACTTGATCGCGGTCTTCTCGCCGACGCCGGGGATGCTGGGCAGGTTGTCGCTCGGGTCGCCTCGCAGCGCCGCGAAGTCGGGGTACTGCGCCGGGGTGAGCCCGTAGCGCGCCTCGACCGCCGCGGGGGTCATCCGGTCCAGCTCGGACACGCCACGCTTGGGGTAGAGGACCGTCACCGAGTCGCTCACCAGCTGGAAGGCGTCGCGGTCGCCGGTGATGATCGCCACCTGGTAGCCCTCGCGCTCGGCCTGGTCGGTGAGCGTGGCGATCACGTCGTCAGCCTCGAACGTCTCAGCGGTGACCACGGGCACTGCGAGGGCGTCGAGCACCTCCTGGATCAGGCTCACCTGCCCCTTGAACGCATCCGGCGTCGCCGAACGGGTCGCCTTGTAGGCCGGGAACTGCTCGCTGCGGAACGTCTGTCGACCGAGATCGAATGCGACCGCGAGGTGCGTCGGCCGCTCGTCGCGCAGCGCGTTGATCAGCATCGAGGTGAACCCGTAGACCGCGTTGGTCGGCTGGCCGGTCGTGGTGGAGAAGTTCTCGACCGGGAGCGCGAAGAACGCCCGGTAGGCCAGCGAGTGCCCGTCGAGGAGCAGCAGGCGCGGCGCCGCCACGGCAGTCGTCGGAAGGGTCGGCAGGTTCGGCGCAGTCGGTGTCACGGCGCCGATCCTAGGCCGGGGGTCAGACCGGCGTCGTCGCCCGTGCCCGCAGCGCCGACCGCCTGCGGGCCAGCATGCCCGCCCGGCGCCCGTGGTCGGCCGGCTCCAGCCCGAGGGAGCGTCGCAGGGTCGCCACCGAGGCCACTCGTCGTACGACCAGGGGGGTGAACCCGATCTTCGCGTAGAACCGGTTCGCCTCGCGCACGTGCGGCAGCACGTTGACCGCGACATGCTCCGAGCCGATCTCCTCCGCGTACGCCGTTGCCGCCGAGACGAGCGCGCGGCCGACGCCGCGCCGGTGGTACTCGGACCGCACGTGCAGGTAGTCGATCTGGACCACCGGACCGTCGGCGAACGGGCCCAGCGGACGCCCGATGAAGCAGGCCATCCCCACCACCTCGCCGTCCAGCTCGGCCACGACGGCCCGGCAGCTGGCATCCTCGGAGACCTTCTCCAGCACGGCCTCCAGCCGGGTCTTGGAGGGTACGGGTGCCAGCGCGCCGCTGCGTCCCGTCCGCTGTCTCAGCTCGTCCCACATCGCGAGGACGGCTTCGTGGTCGTCCGCCGTCGGCTGGCGAACGACGACATGAGCACGCGGCACGGCCTCTCCCTTCGCGAGACGCCCGCGACCTTCGTTGCCGTCGGCGCGGGACAGGAAGAAAGCTCCCCCCGAGAGCGGTCCGGTCGAGACAATACGGGCGGCGCCTGCCGCGCGCACGCAGTCGTCCAAACTCGGCCAAGATCTTCAGCACCGTCGCGTGCCGTCGAGGGCCGGCCGCCGGTCGGCCTAGCCGCCGAGGTAGGCGTTGACGACCTCGGGGTCTTTCGCGAGGTCCGAGGCCTTGCCGGCCAGCTTGAGCGAACCGGACTCGAGCACGTAGGCGCGGTCGGCGATCCGCAGCGCCGCGAGGGCGTTCTGCTCGACCAGCAAGATGGTGGTCCCCTGCTCCCGGATCGTCGCGATGGTGTCGAAGATCAGGTCGACGAGCACCGGCGCGAGACCCATCGACGGCTCGTCGAGCAGCAACAGCTTGGGCCGCCCCATCAGGGCACGGCCCACGGCAAGCATCTGCTGCTCGCCACCCGACATCGTGCCGGCCTTCTGCGCGATGCGCTCTTGCAGCCGCGGGAACAGCGTCAGCACGCGTTCCTTGTCGGACGCGATCTCGGCCTTGTCCTTGCGCAGGAACGCGCCCAGGTCGAGGTTCTCGTCGACCGTCATGCGCGGGAAGATCCGNCGACCCTCGGGCGACTGGCAGATGCCCCGCTTCACGACCTCGTGCCCGGCCATCCCGGCGATCGGCTTGCCCTGGAAGGTGATCGTGCCCTTCTTCGGCTTGAGCAGCCCGGAGATCGTGCGCAGCGTCGTGGACTTCCCGGCGCCGTTGGATCCGATCAGCGTGACGATCTCGCCTTCCGAGACGAACAACGACAGTCCCTTCACCGCGGCGATGTTGCCGTAGTAGACGTGCACGTCGTCGACCGAGAGCATCGGGGTCGAGTCGCTCGCCGTGGCTGTCATACGTCGCTCGCCTCCGCGCCGGACTTCCCCAGGTACGCCTCGATGACGCGCTGGTCGGACTTGATGTCAGCCGGACTGCCCTCGGCGATCTTCTCGCCGCGGTCGAGCACGGTGATCCGTTCCGAGACGCGCATGACCACGCTCATGTCGTGCTCGATGAGCAGGACCGAGACCTTCTTCTCGCCCCGGACGCGATGCACGAAGTCGACGAAACGGGCCGACTCCTGAGGGTTCATGCCGGCGGTGGGCTCGTCCAGCAGCAGCAGCCGGGGCTTCAGCGCGAGCGCGCGAGCGACCTCGAGGCGGCGCTGGTCGCCGTAGGAGAGGTTGCGGGCGTACTCGCCGCGGGTGTGCGAGATGCCCACGAAGTCCAGCAGCTCGTCGGCCGTGTCTCTCGCCTCGCGCTCCTCGCGTCGCTGCCACGGCATTCCGAACACCGTGCTGAAGATGCCGGACTTCATGTGCGAGTGCATCGCCACCATCACGTTCTCCTCTGCCGTCATCAGGCCGAAGAGGCGGATGTTCTGGAACGTACGGGCCATGCCCCACGAGGCGATCTTGTGCGGCGGCTGCCCGGTGATGTCGAGGTCGCCGAAGATGACCGCCCCGCTGGACGGCGTGTACAGCCCCGTCAGGACGTTGAAGAAGGTCGTCTTGCCGGCGCCGTTCGGTCCGATCAGGCTGACGATCGACTGGTCGGGGATGTTGAACGTGACGTCGTTGACGGCGACCAGCCCGCCGAAGACGACGCTGATGTGATCGGCTAGGAGGGTGTCGGTGACCTGCTGCGATACCGGGGAATCGGTGCTCATGAGTCGACGCCTTCCAGGCCGATGCCCTCGAGGTCGGAACCGACCGACTCNAGCTCGGTGCGACCCGGTTCGCGCAGCAACANCTTCGTGCGGCTCTCCGGCAGGAGCCCNTCACGACGGAACAGCATCATGAGGACGAGGATCAGCCCGAACATCAGGTAGTTGTACGACGGGAAGTCGATGCTGGTACCGAAGGCCGAGTTGACGGTGTTGCCGATCTGCTTGAGGCCGTTGGCGTTGACCCAGGCCAGGACGAGCGCGCCGATCATCACGCCCCAGACGTTGCCCATGCCACCGAGGACGACCATGGCCAGCAAGGTGATGGAGATGGCAAAGCTGAACGAGCCCGGCAGCACGCCCCCGACGTGCGTCGCGAACGCCACGCCGCCGATGCCGCCCGCCACCGCCCCGACCGCGTAGGCCGACAGCTTCGTCCGCATCAGCGGGACGCCCATCATGCTGGCGGCGAGCTCGTCCTCGCGGATGGCCAGCCACGCGCGACCGAGCCGCCCGACCCGCAGCCGCAGGCAGACGAAGATCACGAAGGCGGCGAGGAAGGCGAAGACCAGGAACTGCCAGTCGAGGTCGAACGTGCCGATCGTCCACGGCCCGATCTTGATGTGGTCGACGGGCGTGATGCCCAGGTCTCCGTTCGTCAGGTTGAAGCCACCGTCGCTCGTCAACGACCCGAGGTGGTCACCGTTGGCGAAGAACTGCGGGATGATCTCGCCGAACCCGAGCGTCACGAGGGCCAGGTAGTCGCTCTTGAGCCGCAGCGTGGGCGCACCGATCAGGATGCCGAAGACGGCGGTGACGATGGCGGCCGCGAACAGCACCAGGACGAAGTTGATGTGGATGCCCGGCGCCCCCTTCGGTGCTGACCCGAAGAAGTTGATGTGCAGCCCGAAGAACGAGCTCGGCCCGCCCGAGAACAGGTAGCCGCAGGTGTAGCCGCCCAGCGCCCAGAAGGCGACGTAACCCAGGTCGAGGAGGCCGGCGAAGCCGACCACGATGTTCAGGCCGAGGGCGCAGATCATCCAGATCATGCACTCGTCGATCACCGACAACGGCATCCACGAGTCGACGAAGGTCTGGACGTTGTTGTTCATGTTCGGGTAGATCCAGTGGTAGCCGACGAAGACGACGACTCCCAGCACGGTGAACGCGATCGCCCAGCGGGCGTTGTGGGTGAGGCGGCCGTGCTCCCGCTCCTCTGGGGGGCTCATCAGCTCTGCGGTAGCCACGGCTACACCTTCTCTGTCGTGGGTTTGCCCAGGATGCCCTCGGGCTTGAACACCATGAGCAGGATCAGCACCGTGAACACCACCGACTGGGACCAGCGCTGGCCGAGCAGCGGGAGACCGTCGTTGATGCCCTGGATCAGGCCGATCAGCAGGCCGCCGAGCACCGCGCCGGTCAGGTTGCCGATGCCGCCGAGGACGGCAGCAGTGAACGCGATGAGGCCGAGCTGCTGACCGAGGTTGTAGCTGGTCGTCCCCACCGTCTGCTCGTACATCAGGCCTGCGGCGCCGGCGAGCGCGCCGCCGAGCGCGAAGGTGAACGAGATCGTGCGGTTGACGTCGATGCCCATCAGCCGGGCCGCGTCCTGGTCCTGCGCGGTCGCGCGCATCGCCTTGCCCTGCCGCGTGCGCTGCACGATGAAGGTCATCAAGATCAGCAGGGGGGCCGTCACCGCGATCACCACGAGGAACGCCTGGTTGATCTGGACGTTGCCGATGCTGTACGACCCTGCGGGCAGCAGGCTCGGGTGCTGCTTGGGCGTCGACCCGTGGAAGTGCAGCGCGACGTTCTGCAGGATGAAGCTGACGCCGACCGCAGTGATGAGGGGCGCCAGCTTGGGCGCGCGCCGCAGCTTTCGGTAGGCGAGGAACTCGATGAGCACGTTGATCGTGGCGCAGGCAGCCATCACGAGGACCAGCGTGAGGACCAGGCCGGCCCAGCCGGAGAAGTTGGAGTGGGTGAGCCCCAACCGGGACAGGGCCAGGGCGCTCATCATCGTGCCGAGCATGAACAGGTCGCCGTGCGCGAAGTTGATCAGCTCGATGATGCCGTAGACCAGCGTGTATCCGAGAGCGATCAGCGCGTAGAGCGTGCCGTTCTGGAGCCCTTCCAGTGCTGCGTTGAAGAACTGGCTGGGGGACTTGATCAGCTTGCTGATCATCCACACCGCGATCGCCAGCACGAGGAGGTAGCCGCCGTACTTCTGCAGCGCGGCGCCCACGTTGACCTTGCGGCGAACCGTCGGTCTGCGGGCGACGAGTGTTCCGGCCATAGCTTCCTTCCTACCAGCGCCGACAAGGCTGGAGCGGGGACGCCACGCTATCGTCGCGTCCCCGCTCCTGCACACATCTTCAGACCCGTACAGGTACGGCTCTGCCGAGCACTAGCTGACTGGCCACGCCTTGAGGAAGCCCTCCTGGTTTTTCGCCAACTGGAGGATGGAGATGTCCTTCTCGCCGACGTCGCCGGTGGTCGGGTCGATCTTGATCTCCTTGCCGAGCACCGACTGCGCAGCCGGGATGTCGATGCCGCCACCCGCACCGAACACCTGCTTCAGAACACCTGCCCGGGTGCCGTCCGACTTCGAGATCGCGTCGACGATCACCTGGATGGCAGCCACGCCGTACAGCGCGTAGTCCGTGGTCGGGTTGCTGCCGTACTTCGCCTTGTAGGCGTTGAGCAGCGTCGCACCCGGGCCACCGCCGGCAACGAGCTGTGACGTCGACAGGCCGGCGAAAGTGAGGTACATGCCCTGACCCTGCGCAAGGCTGTCGAGGTCCGGGTAGCCGGTGAAGCCGTCCGGGCCGATCAGCTTGACCTTGGAGTTGTCACCGAGGATGGAGACCTTGTCCTTGACCAGCTGGCCACCGTTGTTGTCGAAGATGCCACCGACGTAGATGCAGTCGGGGTTCTTCGCCTTGATGCTGGTGAACAGGGCGGTGTAGTTCGGCTGCTTGCCGTCCCACGCCTGGTTGCCCAGCACGTTGATGCCCTGCTTGGTCGCCTCGTCGGCGAACGCCTTGGCGACACCCTGGCCGTAGACCTCGTTGTCGTTCAGGACATAGCAGTTCTTGACCTTGAGGTCCTTAGCCGCGAACTGCGCCGCTGCNGAGCCCTGGTAGTCGTCGGTCGTGATGACGCGCGCGTAGTTGCGCGTGCCGGCCGGGTAGTACTTGGCCGGTGTTCCCGGGTCCCACGGCTTCGTGAGGCCGGGGTTGGTGTTCGCGTGCGACACCATCAGCATGCCGCCACCGGGGGCCTGCTCCAGCACCGGGATCTCGATCTGCGCACAGCCCGAGTTGTAGGTGCCCATGACGGCAACCTCGTTCTTGTTGGCCACGTGCGCCTGGGCGTTCGTCGCGCAAGCTCCCGCGTCCCACTTGCCGGCCGCGGCTGTCGAGTCGTCGTACGACTGCAGCTGGATCGTGTAGGGGCCGGCCTTGTAGTGGATCGAGTCGAGGTAGAGCTTGATCGCGTTGATCGTCGACTCGGAGGCGCTCTTGGAAGCACCCTGGAGCGGAAGATCCGTCGAGATGATCAGCGTCTTGCCAGTGCCACCCGAGCTAGATGCCCCTGTACTCGTGGAGCTGCTGGCGCAGGCGGCTGCGAGCAGTGCAACGCCCGTCAGGGCTGCTGCGAGCTTGATCGGCTTCGCCATCGTGTCCCTCTCATGTGATTTCTGCCCGTGCGACCGCTGCCGCGCAAGCGCTGGACCTGCGGGAGTATGCCACGGGCGCGAAACGCCGATGTTGATTCGACGTGCCCGCCCGATAACGACTTGAACACGTCGGACGCAGCACCCTCTCGGGCCTACGCACGGGCCCGGCCCGGGTCTACGGTGCTGGCAGCGCAACCGTTCCGGTGACGTAGTCGACGCCGGTCGACGGGTAGGTACCGTCTGCCCCGAACCGGTAGACGCCGATCGTTCCCGCGGTCGGAGTGCCGCCCGCGTCGAGCGGTACGGGACCGCTGGCGCCCACGTATCCCACGCTCCGGCCGGACCGGATCAGCGCCAGGCAGCTCGGGTAGCTGGTGCAGGCGGTCGGCCCGTTCGCCACCTCGGGGAGCTGCGCGGCGATCGCGTGCCCATGGACGCTCCCGGCCGCATCGGCTGCAAGCGCGATCATGATCACGGCATCGTAGGACTGTGCCGCGTACCCGACGTCGCTGAGTCCGGGGGCTTGCGCGGCCAGCGCCGAGAGGAAGGCCTGGCTCGGGGCGACCCCCGGGCGGGTGCCGGTGACGCCGTCGATCGAGGTCTTGGGCAGGCCCGCCGCGAGCGCGTTCGAGAGGTTCAGGTCGGTGAGGTAGAGCGGCACCGCCGAAGGCCCGACCCCCGCAGCCACCAGGTCCTTGATGATGGTCCGTGACTCGCCCCCTCCGGCCAGCACGATCGCGTCAGGTGCGGCAGCGGCGACCTGGGTGACCGCGCCGGTCAGGTCGGCAGCCTGCCCGTCGTACTCGACGTCGGCGACGACGTTGCCGCCGGCCGAGGCGACCGCGGCGGCCACGTCGGCGGCGAGGCCCGACCCGTACACGTCCCGCACGTGCATGATCGCGACGCTGCGCCTGGTCGGCTGCTCCAGCAGCCCGCCGAGCACCCGTGCCTGAAGGGCGTCGGGCGGCACCATCCGGAAGTACAGGCCGTGGGCCGGATAGGTGGCGAGCCGGTCGCTCGTGTCTGCCGGCGAGACGAGGACGACGCCACCACCGACCACCTTGTCGATGACCTCCATCGTGACGGAGGAACCCGTAGCGCCGACGATCGCTCCGACCTTCTGCGCGAGCTCCCGGTCGACGGTCTGCGAGGCGACGCTGGAGTAGGCATCACCGGAGTCGCCCTCGACCATGGCGACCGGCTGCCCCAGCACTCCCCCGGCCCGGTCGACCTCCTTGACGGCGAGGGCGATGCCGGCTCGCTCGGCGGGTCCCAGGTAGGCGAGGTCTCCGGTCGCGGGCACCAGGGTGCCGAGCCGCAGCGGACCGTCGCTCGCAGCTGTCGTCGCCGGTGGCGCCGACGTGCACCCCGCGACGACGCCCAGCGCCGTCACCCACAACGCCACCGAGACCTTGGCCGCGAGCCACCGCCGGCGAGGGCGGCCGGTCAAGAGACCGTCGGCCCGTCCTGCCCCAGGATCGTCTCCGCCACCTGGCGCATGCTCAGCCGCCGATCCATCGAGGTCTTCTGGATCCACCGGAACGAGTCAGCCTCCGACAGGCCGTGGCTGTTCTGCAGGAGCGCCTTGGCACGGTCGACCAGCTTGCGGGTCTCCAGCCGCTCCGTCAGGTCGGCGACCTCGGCCTCGAGCGCCGACATCTGCTCGTAGCGCGAGACGGCCATCTCGATAGCAGGGACGAGGTCGGCCTTCTGGAACGGCTTCACCAGGTAGGCCATCGCGCCCGCGTCACGCGCGCGCTCGACGAGGTCGCGCTGGGAGAACGCGGTCAGCATGAGCACCGGCGCGAGATGGCCGGCCGTGATCCGCTCCGCGGCGGAGATCCCGTCGAGCACCGGCATCTTCACGTCGAGCACGACCAGGTCAGGGTGGAGCTCCTCGGCGAGCTGCACGGCGGTCTCGCCGTCACCCGCCTCGCCGACGACGGCATAGCCGGACTCCTCGAGCATCTCCTTGAGGTCCATCCGGATGAGCGCCTCGTCCTCGGCGATCACGACACGGCGCTGCTGGTCGGTCATGAGGATCAGGGTAGTGGCAGGTCGTAGAGTGTTGCGGCGCCCCCGTGGCGGAACTGGTCAGACGCGCCGGACTCAAAATCCGGTGACCTCACGGTCATGTGGGTTCGAATCCCACCGGGGGTACCGCAACACCACCAGGGGTACCACCGGGGGTACCCCCACGAGCCTGCGAGTGTGCCGATGCCCGAATCGATCGTCGAAGCCACCTCCGCGGCCGACTACCAGGTGTTCGGCGCGCTGATCCGCGACTACATCGACTGGTTGCGCGCCCGCTGGGCCGAGCGCCCCGGACTGATCGACGACATCGCCAGCCACCAGGGCATCGAGGAGGAGCTCGCCTCGCTCGCGACGCGGTACGGCCCGCCCGCCGGTCGTACCCTGCTGGTCGTCGTCGACGGCACGGTCGTCGGTGCCGGCGCCTACCACGACCTCCACGACGGCAGCTGCGAGATGAAGCGGGTCTTCGTCCCCGACCGCTACCAGGGGCACGGGTACGGGCGACGCCTCTGCGCGGCCCTGGTCGCGAGGGCCACGCAGGACGGGTACGCCAGCATGCGGCTCGACACGGGCGTCCTCAACGTCGAGGCCGCGACCATGTACCGGTCGATGGGGTTCAGCGACCGCGGGCCCTATCAGGACTACCCGCCGGGGATGGTCCAGCACCTGCTGTTCATGGAGAAGCCGCTGTCCGCAGCGGCTGAGTAGACCCGCTTCACCCGGCGAAACGGTGCCACGCGGGCCTGGAAGCCTCGTCGGGAGCCTCGACAACCCCCGTTGGCCGGGTGAAGGCGGCTCGGGGTCAGCGGATCCGGGTCCCGACGACGACCGTGGCGCCGATCTCGTCGTCGGCGGTGACCCGCCCGGCGAGCCCGGCGGCCGACACGAGGGCGAGGGCCGCCGGGGCCTGCTGCTCGCTCGTCTCGAACAGGAGGTGGCCGCCAGACGCCAGCCAGACCGGCGCCTCGGCCAGCACGCGGCGGGCGACGTCAAGGCCGTCGGTACCACCGTCGAGGGCGACGAGCGGCTCGTGCAGGCGCGCTTCCGCGGGCAGGAGGCCGATGTCCCCGCTGGGGACGTAGGGCACGTTGGCGAGGAGGACCTCGACGCGACCACGGAGCCCTGGAGGCAGCGGCTCGTACAGGTCACCCTCGTAGACGCTGCCACCGACACCCGCGAGGTTCCGCCGCGCGCAGCGCACCGCTGCCACCTCGACGTCGGCGGCGTGCAGCTCGACGCCCTCGACAGCGGTCGCGAGGGCAAGGCCGAGCGCCCCCGACCCGCAGCACAGGTCGACGACGACGGCTCCGGGCCGCGCGAGCGCGGCCGCCTCGCGCACGAGGTGCTCGGTCCGTCGTCGCGGGACGAACACGCCGGGGTCCACCGGGATNCGCAGGCCGCANAGCTCNGCCCAGCCGANGACNTGCTCCAACGGCTCCCCGAGGACGCGGCGCCCGACCATGGCATCGATCTCCTGGGGCGTGCGAGCCGACTCGAGGATCAGCTCGGCCTCGNCCTCGGCGAAGACACACCCAGCCGCGCGCAGGCGGGCCGNGACGGCCGACCGGTCGCCCGTCACGTGACGCCCGGAGCCGCCGTCACTGCTCGGCGGACCCGGCGAGCATCGGCTTGAGCGACAGGATGCGGGCCAGCAAGCCGTTGACGAAGGCCGGCGAGTCGTCCGTGGACAGCTGCTTGGCCAGCTCGACGGCCTCGTCGATGACGACGTGGTCGGGCACGTCGTCGACGTACAGCAGCTCGTAGACCGAGATCCGGAGGAGGGCCCGGTCGACGGCCGGCAGCCGGTCCAGCGGCCAGTCCTCGGCATACGTCTCGATGAGCCCGTCGATGCGCTCGCGGTTCTGGACGACGCCCTCGACGAGACGGGCGGTGTGCTCGTGCACGGGCGGGTCGGCCAGCGCGACACGGGCGGCGAGGACATCAGCTGCCGGGACCGAACGCTGGTCGGCCTCGAACAGGACGTCGAGCGCCCGCCGTCGGGCCTTGCTCCTCGCAGCCATCAGCAGATCAGCTGGTGATCCGGCCGAGGTACGAACCGTCGCGCGTGTCGACCTTGACCCGCTCACCGGTCGTGATGAACAGCGGCACCTGGATCTCGTAGCCGGTCTCGATGGTCGCCGGCTTGGTACCGCCGGTCGAGCGGTCACCCTGGAGCCCCGGCTCGGTGTACGTGATCGTCATCTCGACGGACGTGGGCAGCTCGACGTACAGCGGCGCCCCCTCGTGCATGGCCACCATCGCGTCCTGGTTCTCCAGCAGGAAGTTCGTGACGTCGCCGACGGTCTCGGTGGGCACGTGGATCTGGTCGTACGTCTCGCTGTCCATGAAGACGTAGTCGGTGCCCTCCTTGTAGAGGTACTGCATGTCCCGCTTGTCTACGCTCGCCGTCTCCACCCGCACGCCCGCGTTGAAGGTCCTGTCGACGACCTTGCCCGACAGGACGTGCTTGAGCTTGGTACGGACGAAGGCTGGGCCCTTGCCCGGCTTGACGTGCTGGAACTCGACGACGGTCCAGAGCTGGCCGTCGATGTTGAGCACGATGCCGTTCTTCAGATCGTTCGTGGTGGCCACGCGACGCGACTCCTGCTGCTGCTTCGACGAGTAGGTGAGCAGCCCAGGGTACCGGTCGGGCTAGGAGCCCTGCTCCGCCACTGCGCGCAGGGCCAGCTCGTACGACAGCAGCCCGAAGCCGGCGATGGTCCCCGTAGCGACGCCGGCCACGACGGAGGTGTGCCGGAACTCCTCCCGCGCGGCCGGGTTCGAGAGGTGCACCTCCACGAGCGGCGCGGTCAGCTGGGCACAGGCGTCACGGAGGGCGTAGGAGTAGTGGGTGAAGGCGGCCGGGTTGAGCACCACGGGGGTGGCCGCGTCCGCTGCCTCGTGCAGCCAGTGCACGAGCTCGGCCTCGTCGTCCGTCTGGCGCACCTCGACCTCGAGACCCAGCGACGACCCCACCGCCAGGCAGCGCGCCACCAGCTCGGCGTGCCCAGCGCTGCCGTAGACCTCGGGCTCGCGGCTGCCGAGCCGGCCGAGGTTGGGACCGTTCAGGACGAGGACGCGCCTCATGACGTCACCTTCGTGTCGATCGTCGAGCTGACCTTCGAGTAGGCAGCGATGAGCAGTGCGGGATCCGGCCCCTCGAGCACGACCGGCACGCCGACCTCCTCCAGCACGATGAACCGCAGCAGGTCGCCACGGCTCTTCTTGTCGACCTTCATGGTGGACAGCAGCAGCTCCCACCGGTCGTCACGGTAGGTCGTCGGGAGCCCCAGGCCGGAGAGGATCGCCCGATGACGCTGCACGATGTCGGCGTCCAGGCGGCCGGCCAGCTGGGCCAGCTCCGCCGCGTAGACCATCCCCACGCTGATCGCTTCGCCGTGCCGCCAGCGGTAGCCCTCGACCTTCTCGACCGCGTGCCCGAGCGTGTGCCCGTAGTTGAGGATCTCCCGGATCCCGCTCTCGCGCAGGTCGGCCGTCACCACCCGGGCCTTGACCCGGATCGCCCGCTCCACCAGCTCCCGGGTGCTGGGACCAGCAGCCGAGCGCGCACCCGCGACGTCGTTCTCGACCAGGTCGAGGATCACCGGGTCGGCGATGAACCCGGCCTTGACCACCTCGGCCAGTCCGCTCACGTAGTCCGGTTCCGGCAGCGTGGCCAGCACGGAGAGGTCGCACAGGACGCCGGCCGGCGGGTGGAAGGCGCCGACCAGGTTCTTGCCTTCGGCGGTGTCGATCCCGGTCTTGCCGCCGACCGCCGCGTCCACCATGGCGAGGAGCGTGGTCGGCACGTGCACGACGGGTACGCCGCGCAACCAGGACGCGGCGACGAATCCCGCGACGTCGGTCGTCGCACCCCCGCCCACGGCCACGACCGCATCGGTACGGGTGAAGCCCGAACGGCCCAGCAGCGACCACAGGTGGCCGGCGACCGACAACGTCTTCGCCGCCTCGCCGTCGGGTACCTCGGCCAGGACTGACCGGTAGCCGGCCGCGTCCAGCCGGCCAGCCACGTCGGCCGCGAGGCGTCGCACCCCGGCCGGGTGGACGACCGCGACGCGTACGGCGGCCGGACCCACCAGCCCGGGCAGCTCGTCCAGCAGGTCGGTGCCGACGACCACGTCGTAGCCGGCGCCGTCCGGGTTGCCCCCGACCGGGATCCGGGTGGCCGCGGACGTCATCGGCCCGCCTCGGCGCTCGCGTCGTGCCCGGCTGCGCGCACGGCCGACACCACCTCGTCGGCGACCTCGTCCGGGGTACGGCCGTCGGTCCCCACGACGGCGACCGCCACGTCCTCGTAGAACGCGCGCCGCTTCTCCATCAGGCGGAGCCACTGCGCGCGCGGGTTGCCGAGCAGCAGCGGCCGGTCACGGTTGAAGCCCACCCTCGAGGCGGCATCCTTGACCGCGACGTCGAGGAACACGACCCGCTGGCCGGTCAGCAGGTCCCTGGTCGCAGGATCGAGCACCGCGCCCCCGCCGAGCGCGAGAACACCCTGGTGCTCGACGAGTGCCGCGGCCACGGCCGCTTTCTCGAGCAGCCGGAACGCCGCCTCCCCCTGGTCGACGAACAGGTCGGCCACGGTCGTGCCGGCGACCCCCTCGACGTCCGCATCGGTGTCACGGAAGCCGACGCCGAGGCGCCGGGCAACCAGACCACCCACGGTGGTCTTGCCCGCCCCCGGCGGGCCGACCAGCACGACGACAGGAGCCATCAGCGGATCACGAGGCTGTCGAGGTAGCCGGCCAGGTTGCGCCGGGTCTCGCCCACCGAGTCGCCGCCGAACTTCTCGAGCACAGCATCGGCGAGGACGAGCGCGACCATCGCCTCGGCGACGATGCCGGCCGCCGGGACGGCGCAGACGTCGGACCGCTGGTTGATGGCCTTGGCCGCCTCGCCGGTGGCGACGTCGACCGTGTCGAGGGCCCGCGGGATCGTCGAGATGGGCTTCATCGCTGCGCGGACGCGCAGCACCTCGCCGGTGCTCATCCCGCCCTCCGTGCCGCCCGCGTGCCCTGTCCTTCGCCGTACGCCGTCCGCGGTGTTCTCGATCTCGTCCTGTGCGAGGGATCCGCGGGTGCGCGCCATGTCGAACCCGTCGCCGACCTCGACACCTTTGATCGCCTGGATGCCCATCAGGGCCGCCGCGAGGCGCGAGTCCAGGCGCCGGTCCCAGTGGGCGTGGCTCCCGAGCCCGGGCGGCAACCCGTGGACCGCCACCTCCACGACACCGCCGAGGGTGTCGCCGTCCTTGCGCGCCGCGTCGACCTCCGCGACCATCGCCGCGCTGGTGCCCGCGTCGAGGCAGCGCACCGGGTCGGCGTCGATGCGTTCACCGTCATCGATCCCCGGCACCAGGCCGTCGGGTGCCTGGACGGCGCCGAGGCCGACGACGTGGCTGAGGACGCGGGCGCCGACTGCTTGCGCGAGGAACGCTCGAGCCACGGCGCCGAGCGCCACCCGTGCCGCAGTCTCACGGGCACTGGCCCGCTCGAGGACGGGGCGCGCGTCGTCGAACGCATACTTCTGCATGCCGGCGAGGTCCGCGTGCCCAGGGCGCGGGCGGGTGAGCGGAGCGTTGCGTGCCAGCCCTTCGAGGATGTCGGCGGGAACGGGGTCGGCCGACATCACCTGGTCCCACTTCGGCCACTCGGTGTTGCCGATCCGCACGGCGACCGGCGAGCCGAGGCTGCGACCGTGGCGCACCCCGCCCAGCAGCTCCACCTCGTCGCGCTCAAAGCTCATCCGGGCGCCACGGCCGTAGCCGAGCCGGCGCCGCTCGAGGTCACGGGCGAGGTCGGCCGTCGTGACCTCGACGCCGGCGGGCAGCCCCTCGAGGATCGCGACCAGAGCGGGGCCGTGGGACTCCCCGGCGGTCAGCCAGCGCAGCATGCGGTGATCCTCCCACGACGAGGGCGGGCCGCTCCCCCGGGGGAACGGCCCGCCTTCGTCGTGCGCGGTCGTCGGTCGAGCGACGGTCAGCCGGTGAAGGTGGCCTGCTCGCCCTTGCAGAGCTGCGCCGGCAGGTCGCCGAACGTGAACACTGCGCACTGGGCCGAGCCGGTGATGACCGCGCTCATCGTGTAGTACTTGGCGAAGAGCTTGCCCTGCGCGATCGACAGCGTCTTGCCGTCGACGGTGACGCTCGCCGTCCGCGCGGAGACGTTGACCGAGTTGACGAGCAGGGTGGAGGTGACCCCCGCCGTCGTGGTCGACCCGGACGTCGATGTCGACGTGGGTGTCGGGGAGCCCGAGCCCGCGGCCGGCACGCTGACCGACGGAGCCGGCGCTGCGCGCAGCGGGTCGATCCCGCTGCCAGCCGCGGGTGCGGCCACGGCGACCGACGGCGCCGCGGACGGCGTCGCCTTCGTGGACGGAGCGGTGGAGACGTGGACCTGGCTTGGCGTCACCGCACCGCCCGTGGTCGTGTCGCTGCCACCGCCCGAGAACACCAGGAAGTAGGCGGCGACCGCGAGGACGAGCAGTACGCCACCGGCCACGATGAACACGATCGGCTTCGGCCGGTTGGCACCCCCGGGCGACGCTTCCTGCTCCGGCTCGGCCACGTCCGTCGAGGACGCCGGTCCGAACGGCGAGTTCTGGTCAGACATCGTCATCTCTCCTACTGGACCTTCGTCGGGGACGCGTTGCCGCTGGCGGGTGCCGTGCTCGTGGCACCGGCCGCCGGAGCGCCGCTGGTCGTGGTGGTGAAGACCCGCGCGTTGATCGTGAACTTGTGGATCGTGAGGTCACCCGGCACGTCACTCGTCGTGTTGCCGCTGATCCCCGTGACGATCATGACGCGCTTCATGCTCTCGAGGAGATCGAGGAAGCGTTCGGCGCTGTAGTACGAGCCCTCGACCGTCATGGTGATCGACATCTGGTTGAGGCTGTTGTCCTTGGCAGCGACGGGCGCCGACGCCACGTTCAGACCGGCCGGGTTGGCGGCGTTGAGCACCTCGAAGAGCATGCCCGACTGCTTGGCGAGCGCCGACAGCTGCCGGACGAGTGCCGGCTCGGCCGGCGTCTCGGGAACCTGCTGGTGGAACGTCGCGAGCTTCGCCTCCTGCTGCGGGATCTGCGCGTTGGCCGCCTTCAGCGCCGCCACCTTGACCCGGAGGCCGTCGTTGGTCGCCGCCTGAGCGAGAGCCGTCTGCTGCAGCGTGGCTGCGTCCGACTTCTTGGGAGAGACCAGCAGGAACCACCCAGCGGCGAGCACGATGAGGACGAGGACCGCAGTTCCCGTCACCCACTTCCTGGTGCGCGTCATGTCAGCTACCTGCCTTGTCTGCGTACCGGTTGGTCAGCGCCTTCGAGGTGATGATCACCGAACCGTCGAAGGTGAACGGGGTCGCCTTCTTCACGTCTCCCCGGTTGGCCGCGGTCACGTAGGGGTCGGCGTAGTAGGTGGTCTTGGTGAGCGAGTCGAGCCACGAGGCGACGTCGTTCAACGTGGCCGCCGAACCGTGCACGGTGACGTTGGTGATTCCGAGGCCGCCCCAGGCACCCGCGACGCTTCCGGGCGTGTCGACCGGCTGCGTGATGGTGAACGTCTGGAGGTAGACCGAAGCCGGGATCGAGAGGCTCATGTCGCGCAGCACGAAGGAGTACCGCACCTCCTGCCCCATGGCCTGCGCCAGCTGCGCGTTGGCCAGTGCGACCTGCGCGTACGTCGCTGGGACGCTGGCGTAGGACGTGATCTCGTGGTTCAGGGTCGTGGTCTGCGCCTGGGCGGCGTCCACCTGCGTCTGAGCGTCGCTGACCTCGCCGGAGGCGAAGTAGGTCATGACACCGATGACGGCGACCGCGAGGATCACGACTAGTGCGAGGGCTGCCTGCAGGTTGCGGAACTTGACGCCCTCGCTGATCTCCGTGGGCAGCAGGTTCACCCTGGGAAGCGTGCCCGTGCGTACGCCGGTGCTGACGCCGGTGGTCGTGCTCATCGGGCAGCTCCGAGGGCGAGGCCCACCGGGACGACGGCGAGCGGCTGGACGAAGGTGATCTGCTCCGGCGAGAGGCCCGTCTTGCCCATGGTGAGGTGCTCGATCGGGTTGCCGGTGACCACCGGGATGCGGGTGGTGCTCTGCAGCCGCTCGGCGAGACCCGCGAGCCGGCTGCCACCACCGGTCAGCACCAGCCTGGAGATGCTGGCCGACCCGGTGGACGCCGTGTAGTAGTCGAGGGAACCACGGACCTCGTCGACGAAGGTCGCGGCGGCCCCGTCGATGACGCGGGACGCGATCATCGCCTGGTCCGCGACATCGGTGCGGAGCCCGATCTCCTGCTTCATCGCCTCGGCCTGCGGCGGGGCGACACCCATCCGCTCGGCGACTGCATCAGTCAGGTCTTGACCACCCATCAGCAAGATGCGGATGAAGCGGGGCGCCCCACCCTGGTGGACGACGATGTTCGTGACCCTGGCGCCGACGTCCACGAGAGCCTCGACCTCCGACCCCATCCCCAGGTTGTCCGGGGCGGCCAGCGAGCGCAGCACCGCGAACGAGGAGAGGTCGACGGTCGTGACCGTCAGACCGGCCCTCTGGACCGCGTGCACCGCGTTCATCACCATCTCGCGGGAAGCGGCCACCAGCATCCCGCGGCGCATGCGGCCGCCGGACTCGTGGGTGAACTCCTCGAGGGTGAAGAAGTCGAGCACCGCGTGCTCGACGGGCATGGGGACGAAGTCCTGCACCTGGAAGCCGAGCGACTTCTTGAGCTCGTCCTCCGACAGCCACGGAAGGTCGACCTGGCGCACGATGACTTTCTGGTTCGCGACCCCGATCACGACCTTCTTGCTGGAGAACTTCGTGTGGAGCCAGAGCTGCTTGATGGCTTCCCCCACGGCGACGGGGTCGATGACCTCGCCGTCACGGACGGCACCTTCCGGAAGAGCAACCTGGCCGAACTTCTCGAGGGTGACCTGGCCCTTGCCGAACGAGAGCTCGGCCGCGCGTACCCCCGATGTCCCGATGTCGAGACCGATGGCGGATCGTCCTGCCACGACGCCAACCTTTCGCGAAGCGGCACCTGCCGCGTTGAATCGCCCTGATGGGCGTGTCAGCGGGAAGATCGGCCACTCGAAGGCACGGCTTGAGCATTCGGGGCTCATTGGCCCGCGGATCGGGCCGAAAGTGGCTCAGCGAGACAAGATCTGGCGGTACCAGTGGGCGATGCGCTCCCCGTAGAAGACCGCGAGGAAGGTCCCCAGGATCATGTACGGCCCGTACGGGATCTTCGTCTTGCGTCCGGCGCGGCCGGCCAGCATGAGCGCCGCGCCGAGCAGCCCACCGAGGAGGAACCCGAGGAAGCCGCCGACGACGAGCGAGCCCCAGCCGAGCCAGCCGAGGTACATGCCGAGCACGCCGGCCAGCTTCACGTCGCCCCACCCCATGCCGGCCGGGTAGACGACGAGCAGCACCTGGTAGAAGGCGTACAGCGCCAGCCCGCCGAGCGCCACACGCTCGAGCGCGTGCCAGTCGCGGTCCAGCGCTGCAGCACCGCCCAGCAGGACGGCAGCGACCGCGTACGACGGCTTGACGATGGCGTCCGGCAACCGCTTCGTGTCGATGTCGATGGCCGCGAGGGCGATGCCCATGGCCGCGAGGTAGAGGAACGCCGGCAGGACCCACACCCAGCCGAAGTGCCAGGCGAACAGCCCGAAGACGAGCGCTGTCAACGCCTCGACGATCGGGTAGCGCACGCTGATCGGCTGACGACAGGTACGGCAGCGACCACGGAGGACCAGCCAGCTGACCACCGGGATGTTGTCGTACTCGGCCAGCTGCGTCCCGCACCCGGGGCAGCGCGACCGCGGGCGGACGACGGACTCGCCGATCGGGACGCGGTGGATCACCACGTTGAGGAACGACCCGACGAACAGGCCGAAGAGGGCCACGAGAGTGGTCAGCATGGTCAACACCGTATGGCTACGGCGCCTCCGGACTCAGTAGGCGGGCTTCAGCTCACCGGTCGTCTTCGCGCCCCAGACCGCGTTGGTCCACTGCGGGAAGTACGGCGGAGAGGCGAAGGTCAGCCGGGAGTCGTAGCTGTAGTCCTTGAGGTAGCCGGTACCCGTGGAGCCACCCGTACCGACGATCCCGCGCCAGCGCTGGGCGATGGAGCCGCGCACGTGCAGCGTCCCCAGCTTGTTGCCCTGGTCGTAGGACTCGACCCAGAAGCTGTGCTGCAGTGTCTGGATCGATGCGTAGACCCACCGGTCGCTGATCGACGTCATGTTGTTGCCGCTCGAGTCGACCGGGTGGTAGTTGACCACCGAGTTGCTGGCGACGAGCCCGAGCATGTCGGACCCGGTGGGAGCCGCACCAGCCGTCGTGGAGGACAGCAGCAGGTCGCCCGTGATGATGACGTTGTTCTGCGCCGCGAGGGTGACGCGACCCTTGAGGGTCCCCTCGACGTACACGTTGCCCTGGCCGCAGTAAAAGGTCGACAGGCTGGTGTTCACGTCACCCGCGAGCGGGATCCCGTCACCGACCTGACCGGTGGTGCACTTCGCCTGCGTCGACCCGTTGGCGACGTAGATGGTCTGGTCGGTCGGCACGTTGACCGTCTGCCCGCCCGAGCTGGCCAGCGTGGCCGGCGTACCGCACCCGGCGCCGACGGTGGTCCCGACGGCACCCTTGTCCCAGACCGTCATCGTCCCGTCGGAGTTGAACTTGATCCGCGTGTCCCCGGTGTAGTCGCAGCCGGGGTAGCCGGCGAACGCCGAGCTGTTGTCCGGCAGGTTCAGCACCGGCGCGTACGTCGGTGCACTGCCGTTGAAGTTCGGCGTGGCGCTGGACGACCGCCAGCAGGTCGCGTAGTCGTTGCCCGCGACCGCGGTCTTGCAGCCGGGGTCGGCGGTCTCGAAGGCCTTCTTGAACAGCGGGGTGCCGGAGACCAGCGGGGTGTCGTTGAAGTGGACCGCACCGTCGAGCGAGTCGCCGGTCACGAAGGTGATCTCGACGCACGGGGAGCTGCTCAACGAGCGGCCGCCCTGCCAGTAGTAGTTGGCCGTCGTCGGTCCGGTCGATCCGCAGACCACCTTCCCGCCACCTGGGGTCGTGCCGTAGGCGGTCTGGTTCGACGGGTCGGCGTCCTCGAAGTCGGTGTAGTAGAGGAACTGCGTGGAGCCGCCGCGCGACACGAGGACCTGGATCGTCCGCGAGGTGTTCCGCATGCGGCCGGTCGACGTGACTCGGATGGTGCCCTGGCTCGCGATGGTGCTGGCGTCGATGTCGTAGTGGAACCCACCCTGGGTCGGCTGGTTCGGCACGACGTTCTGCCAGCCCGGCGCCGTCGAAGTGGTCCAGCCGCACGTGTTGGTACCCGCCTTCGGACCCTGCTCCGCGATGTTCGTGCAGTCGACGGACGTGTAGTACGAGTCGTTCTGGTTGAGGCGGGCGACGTAGTCGTCGACGCCGGACTGCGCGGCCGCGAGGGCAGCGTTCCAGTCCTGGTCGCGGCGGGACTGCGGCTGCGCCTGCAGCGCGTAGCCCAGCGCTGCAGTGACCAGCAGGCTCAGCACGGTGATGGCGGCCATGACCATGATCATGGCGATCCCGGCCTCGTCCTTGCCCCGCGGCCGAAGCCGCCGGAGGATCGTTCGGAACATCTGGTCCCCCATCATGGGCTCGAGGTGGCGACGGCCACCGCGTCCGCGTTCGGCAAAGTGACTCGTGCGTAGAGCGTCGTGGCCTGGATCGTCTGGTTCACGGTCGCCTTGACCTTGACCACCACGTCGATGCTGTCGACAGCCGCGAGGTCGGCCGCCGTCAGCGTGGTGTCCGTGATCGTCGCCCCGCTCTTCGTGTAGTACGTGAAGAGCGGCTGGGCGGTCGAGACGTTCCGCGCGAGTATGCGCGAGTAGGTGCACGTCGTGCAGAGGTAGGTGTAGTTGTAGTTGCCGACCGCGTGCGCGTCCGGCGGCTGGATCTTCTCGATCAGGTAGCCGGAGCCGTTCACTGTGTACGAGACCTGGCTCGGACCGATGATGTTCGAGTCGTTGTTGATGTTCGCGTAGAACTGCACCGACGTGCCGGTGCCCGTGATGAACGCTGCCGCGCTGCTCACCGAGCCGGTGCCGTTCAGCTGCGACGGCAGCACCGCGGTGCGCAGCACCTTGGTCATCGAGTCGATCGCGGTCTTGGCCTGCTGCGTCTGGTCGACGCGTGCCGCCGAGCCGGCGACGGTCTTGTTCGTCATGATCAGCGTCGTCTGCACCGCCGCGAGGACGACACCGAGGATCATCACCACGACCATCATCTCGACCATGGTGTAGCCGCCCTCACGACCGGCTCGGCGCAGCTTCCTGGCGTGCTCGTTCCACCGTGCACTCATGTGGTCACCACCGTGATCGACGACGCGCTGCTGGTCGGGAGGAGCACCGGTGTCGTCGGCCACGAAGGGCTGGCCGTCTTCCCCGAGATCGAGATCTTCCAGGCGCCCGCGGGCAGGGAGGTCTTCAGGACGCCCGTCGCGCTGGTGACCCCCAGCGTCAGCGTCGGCGTGTCGTTCCCGGTGCAGGTTGCCGGGTTCACCGGCGTGGCCACGACCGTGCCCGCGATGACCGGGAGGCCGATCGCCGTCCTGGCCGTCACGGTGATCGGGGCGAGGGTCAAGGTCGAGGAGCCGGTCCCGCCGGGTGCGACGATGACGGCCGGGCTGCGCGTACCGCCAGAGGCCGCCGGGTCGGACTGCGTGCACGAGCCCGCCCACGAGGTGTACCCGTCGGTGAAGGGCCAGAGACCGGGGACGGTCGTCGCGGCGGCGCTAGGAGTCAGGTACTTGAACCCGGCCGGCTGCAGACCGGTGTTCGCGAGGGTGACCGAAGG
>JGI24140J50213_10000266_pt1 | contig 24458 bp, 20 predicted proteins | sample BarGraIncu00222A_FD_50213 | JGI IMG/M metagenome (IMG submission 50213)
GTGCTCGAGCGTTTCCACATCGATTTCGTCCGCGCCGGGGCGCGCCTGGGCGCGGTCGAGCAGAGGCGCTACGCCGAGGTGATGCAGCGCCTGGCCGACCTGACGACGCGCTTCGGCCAGAACGTGCTCGCCGATGAATCGGCCTACCAGCTCGTCCTCGAAGGCGAGGCCGAACTCGCCGGTCTGCCTGCCTTCGTTCGCGCCGCGGCGCGCCAGGCGGGTAGCGAGCGCGGCGTCGCCGACGCGCACGTGATCACGCTCTCGCGTTCGCTGATCGTCCCCTTTCTCACTTTCTCCGAGAGGCGCGACCTGCGCGAAGCGGCGTGGCGCGCCTGGACTTCGCGCGGCGAGCACTCCGGGGCGAGCGACAACCGCGGCGTCGCCGCCGAGATCCTGGCGCTGCGCCTCGAGCAGGCGCGCCTGCACGGCTATGCCTCGTACGCCGATTACGCGCTGGCCGATACGATGGCCGGGACGCAGGAGGCGGTGACGGCGCTCCTCGTGCAGGTCTGGAAGCCGGCAAAGGCGCGTGCCCTCGTCGAGCGCGAGGCGCTCGAGGCGCTCGCCCGCTCGCGCAGCGAGCCGGCGACGATCGAGCCGTGGGACTGGCGTTTCTACGCCGAGAAGGTGCGCCAGCAGCGCTACGACCTCGACGAGGCTGCGATCAAGCCGTACTTTCCGCTCGAGGGGATTGCCGCCGCTGCCTTCGATTGCGCGCAACGGCTGTTCGGAGTGAGCTTCGTTCCCAGGCCCGAGATCGCCGTCTATCACCCCGACGTCAAGGTCTACGAGGTGCGCGGCGCGAACGACAAGCCGATCGGTCTGTTCCTGCACGACAACTTCGCCCGCCCGAGCAAGCGCAGCGGCGCCTGGATGAGCTCGTATCGCTCGCAGTCGCGCAACGGCGGTGCCGGCGCCGCGCCGGTGCTGCCGATCGTCGTCAACAACAACAACTTCGCCAAGGGCGCGCCCGGCCAGCCGACGCTGCTCAGCTTCGACGACGCGAGAACGCTGTTCCACGAGTTCGGGCACGGCCTGCATGGCCTGCTGTCGAACGTCACGTACGAGCGCTTGTCGGGAACCAGCGTGCTGCGCGATTTCGTCGAGCTGCCGTCGCAGCTGTTCGAGCACTGGCTCGACGAGCCCGAGGTCCTCAGGCGCCATGCGCGCCACTACCTCAGCGGCGAGCCCATCCCCGACACGCTGGTCGAAAGGCTCCATGCGGCGCGCCACTTCAACCAGGGCTACGAGACGGTGCGCTACGTTGCGTCGGCACTCGTCGACATGGCGGCGCATGCCCGCGCCGACACCCCGGTAGCCGATGTCGTCGCATTCGAGCGCGTCGAGCTCGAACGCATCGGCCTGCCACCCGGCACCGGAATCAACCATCGGCTGACCCACTTCCAGCATCTCTTCTCGGGCTCGAGCTACGCCGCCGGCTACTACGTCTACCTGTGGGCCGAAGTCCTCGACGCCGACGGCTTCGAGGCCTTCGTCGAGGCCGGCAGCCCGTTCGACTCTGGCGTCGCCGAGCGCCTCGTCCGCTTCATCTATTCGTCGGGCAATACGCTCGAGCCGACGGCCGCGTATCGCGCCTTCCGCGGCCGCGCGCCGACGCCCGAGCCCATGCTCAAGCAGCGCGGCCTGATCGAGGAAGCGACGGCCTAACGGATCGTCGTCGCCGTCGCTCGCCGGCCGGCCGGCATCAGCGCCGGGAAGCGCTTGCGCAACGCGCCGACGAAGGCGCCGAAATCGATCGGCTTGGTCCAGTAGTCGGCGAAGCCCGCGGCGAGGCCGCGCTCGATGTCCTCGGGCATCGCGTTCGCCGACAGCGCGATGCAGGCGATGCCGCGAGTCAGCGGATCGGCGCGCAGGCGGCGCAGTACCTCGAAGCCGTCGAAGTCGGGCAGCTGCAGGTCGATCAGCACGAGGTCAGGGCGCAAGGCGCGCGCCCGCGCCACGCCGGCCGCGCCGTTCGCCTCGGAGACGATCGACAGGCCGCCGATGCTCTTCACCAGCTCTTCGACGAGCAGCACGTTGACGTGGTTGTCCTCGATATAGAGGATCTGGCCGATCCGCTCGACGCGCGCCTCTTCGCCGGGCAGGTCGACGGGCAATGCCGGTTCGGGCAGGGCGACGGCCGCCGGTGCGCCGCTCGCCGCCGGCAAGCTGACGTCGAATGTCGTTCCCGCGCCCGGGGCGCTCGCGACCTCGATCGTCCCGCCCATGCCGCGGACCAGCGCGCGGACGATGGTCAGGCCGATCCCCGTCCCTTCGATGCCTTCGCTCTCGGCGCCGAAGCGGTTGAAGGGTTCGAACAGCTTGCCGAGTTGCGCGGCGGTGAGGCCGCGGCCGGTGTCGCGGATCGTCAGGACCACTGTCGCTGCATCGACCGCACTGGCCTGCACAAGGACGCTGCCGCCGCGCCGGTTGTACTTGATCGCGTTGGTGAGCAGGTTGATGAGAACCTGGCGCAGCCGCGTCGGATCGGCGTTGACGACGCCCGCGAGGCCTCCAGCCTCGATCGTGACTCCCTGCTGCGTGGCGAGCGATTCGACGAGCGGCAATGACTGGCGGATCAGGGCGGGGAGATCGACCGCTTGCAAGGAGAGCTTGAGCTCGCCCGATTCGAGCCCGGAAAGATCGAGCACGTCGTTGATCAGGGAGAGCAGGTGATCGCCGGCGGCGCGGATGTGGTCGAGCTTGGCGAGCTGCCCGGGGTGGGCCGAACGGCGCGCCTCGACCTGCAGCAGCTGGGTGAAGCCGAGCACCGCGTTGAGCGGTGTGCGCAGCTCGTGGCTCATGCGCGACAGGAACTGCGACTTGGCCTGGATCTCGCGCTCGGCGATGGCAGCCTGCTGGCGCACGAGCTCGGCCTCCTTCGCTTCGGTGACGTCCCAGTTCACCCCGACGCGACGCACGGGCCGGCCGGAATCGTCGTAGACGAGTGCGGAGCGCGAGGCCAGCCAGCGCCAGCTGCCGTCGGGCATGCGCCAGCGGAACTCGTACGAGGTCGACAGCGTGCCGACCTCGGACTTCGGGCGCGAATCGAGAACGAGTGGCAGGTCGTCCGGGTGCACCATCGCCATCCGTTCCTCGCGCCCCGGTGCCTGGGCGCGCGGCGCCAGCCCGCGCAGGTGGAACATCTGCTCGTCCCAGCGTTCGGGCGAGCCGTCGAGGCGCGCCTCCCACATGCCGATGCCGGCGTAGCGCGCGATCAGCGAGGCGCGCTCGCTCGCGTCGCGCAGCGCATCGAGCGCTGCGTGGTGCTCCGTCACGTCGAGGGCGACGCCGAGAAAGCGGCGCCGGTCCATCGCCGAGCGATCGCGGTCGGCGCGCATCACGATCCAGCGCACGCTGCCGTCGCGGCGCAACGTCCGGAACTCGATCTCCGACAGGCCGTCGCCGTTCGCCAGGTAGGCATAGGTGTCGCGGCCAACACGCTCGCGATCGTCGGCGTGCACGCACTGGCGCAGCCATTCGCTGAACGCCGGCACCACGGGCGGCGTGAAGCGATCGAAGATCGCGTACATCTGCGCGTTCCAGTCGGTCTCCGGCGGATCGCCGGACGTCGTCCACAAGCCGATCCCGGCGGCGCGGGAGGCCGCCTCCAGACGGCGCGCCAGCGCGTCGGCCTGGCGGCGATGCTCGACGGCTTCGGTCACGTCGAGCGCGACGCCGACGAAGGCCAGCGGCTCGCCGCTGGCGCTGCGCTCGATGACGCGTCGCGTCATGACGTAGCGGTAGCTGCCGTCGCGGTGCCGGTAGCGCACTTCCATGTCGGTCGGCTGCTCGGAGAGGAGCGTTTCCTCGGCCTTCGCGATGACGAGCGCGATGTCGTCGGGATGGATCAGCGCGCGCACTTCCTCGATCGACAGGCCTTCGGGGCGCGGCTCCATCTGCAGCATCTCGAAGGCGCGATCGCTGTAGTAGATGCGCCGGGTGCGCAGGTCCTGCCGCCAGATCGCGATCTTTCCGAGGTCGACCGCCATCCCGAGCTGGGCGTTGACGTCGCCGAGCCGGCGGGCCGCGTCGTAGACCTCGGTGTCGTCCATCATGATGCCGACGGCACGGTCGGGAACGCCGCTCGGCCCGTTCTTGACTTCCCACTGCGAGTGGATCCAGCGCGTCTTGCCGTCGGGATGGATGACGCGATAGCGCTGCGCGTAGCGGCCAGCCTGCCGCGTCGACTCCAGGTAGTTCATCTTCTCCCGGTCTTCGGGGTGGATGCGCTGGATCGCCTGCGCGAAGGTCGGCGTTCCAGCCGCCGGGTCGAGGGCCCAGAAGCCGAAGACGTGGCGGTCCCAGCGGCCTTCGCCGGACGGGATCTTGCGTTCCCACAGGCCCAGGCGCCCGAATTCCTGCGCCGTGTCGAGCAGCTCGCCCTGGCGCCGTGCCTGGCCGGCGAGAACGCGCGTCGAGCTGACGTCGGTGAAGGTCCAGAGCATGCGGCCGGCGAAGCGACTCGCCCGCGCATCGACCCACAGCGTTGTGCCGTCGACCGAGCGCAGTTGCAGGCCGACCGCATCGAGCGCGCCTGCCGCCAGTGCGGCATCGATCCTTTTGCGCGTCGCGTCTCCGGCGCTGCCTTCGAGCACGCATTGCCGCAGCAGCGCCTTGCCGTCGCCGGCCGCCCCGGTCACGGCACGGAAACGCTCGTTGGCCCAGGCGATCCGGCCGCTGTCGTCGGTGACGGCGAGCAGCTCGAGGCTTTGCGCCATGAGCGCCTGCAGCACGTCAGCGGGCAATTCTCCGGCGCTGGAATCGTGATAGCCGTCGCTCATGGTCGAAGCGGAGGAGTCTAGCCGGCCCTACGCCTCCCTCTCGGAGGCAAGTTCAGCCTTCTGCCACCTGCAGGACGAGCTTGCCGAAGTTCTCGCCCCTGAACAGCTTCAGCAGGGTTTCCGGGAAGGTGTCGAGGCCCAGGACGACGTCTTCGCGGCTCTTCAAGCGCCCGTCCTTCAGACAGCCGGCCAGCTCGGCGATGGCGACGCCGAAGCGATCGGCGTAGTCGAAGACGACCATGCCTTCCATGCGCGCCCGGTTGACGAGCAGCGACAGGTAGTTGGCCGGTCCCTTCACGGCTTCCGTGTTGTTGTACTGGCTGATCGCGCCGCAGATGACGACGCGCGCCTTGCGGTTGAGGCGCGTCAGGACGGCGTCGAGGATCTCGCCGCCGACGTTGTCGAAATAGATGTCGACGCCGCCCGGGCAATGCGCCTTCAGCCCGTCCTTGATCGGGCCGGCCTTGTAGTCGATGCAGGCGTCGAAGCCGAGCTCCTTGACGACCCACTCGCATTTCGCCGGCCCGCCGGCGATGCCGACGGCGCGGCAGCCCTTGATCTTGGCCAGCTGTCCGACCGTCTGGCCGACCGCGCCGGCGGCGCCCGAAACGACGACCGTCTCGCCCGGCTTCGGCTGGCCGACGTCGAGCAGGCCGAAGTAGGCGGTCATTCCGGGCATGCCGAGGACGTTGAGCCACTGCGTCAGCGTGCCGACACGCAGGTCGATCTTCGCGAGCGCGCCCTTGCCGAGCTGCGCCGCGTCGAAGCGCGCGTACTCCTGGACGCCCAACGCGCCGCTGACGCGCTCGCCGACCGCGAACTTCGGATTCTTCGACGCGACGACGACGCCGATGCCGCCGGCCCGCATCACCTCGTCGATGCCGACCGGTGCGATGTAGCTCTTGCCTTCGTTCATCCAACCGCGCATCGCCGGGTCGAGCGACAGCGACAGCGTCTTGACGAGCACGCCGCCTTCCTCGAACTCGCCGACCGGCTCGGCGGTGAAGCTCCAGTCGGCGCCGACGGGCAGTCCGACGGGGCGGCGGGCGAGACGGATCTGGTGGTTGGTCGCGGCGGTCGTCATGGCCAGGCTCCTCGAAGAAACGCCGATCTTAGGCGTCCCGCGAGGGAGCCGGGTCGCGCCCGCGACGGGCAATAAAAAGCCGCGGCGAGCCGCGGCTTTTCGATCGGGCCGAAGCCCGAGGCTCGAGTCGAAGGTCAGGCGAGGACGCGAATGTTCGCGGCCTGCAGGCCCTTCTGGCCTTGCTTGACTTCGAATTCCACGCGCTGGTTCTCAGCGAGCGTCTTGAAGCCGTTGCCCTGGATGTCGCGGAAGTGGGCGAAGAGGTCGGCGCCGCCCGCGTCTTGCGCGATGAAGCCGAAGCCCTTGCTTTCGTTGAACCACTTCACGGTTCCGGTCTGGGTCGTCATGGGAGAGATTCCTATCTATGGAGAAATGAACGCGCAGCAACATGCGGCGCATGCAGCGACACTCAAGAGCCGATCAGGGGGATTTCAAACGCCCGCCGCGAGGACCGCGGGGGTGGAACGAGAATCACGAACAACCACTGTCTTGCGTATAACTGTGCCGCTAATGTACACGAGGATGCCTTGATGCCGCCCGACACCTCTCATGGCCCTGATGGCGACGCACCCTGGAAGCACGACGGCGTGCGCGTCATCCCGGCCGATCGGCTCGACCCGAACACCGCGCAGACGCCTGGAATGGACCGCAAGGCGGCGATCTCCTTCGCCCGCGTCGGCGCGCAAAAGCTCTGGGCCGGGACGGTCCACATCCATCCCGACGCGAAGACCGGCGCGCATCACCACGGCCCGCTCGAGAGCGTGATCTACGTCGTCAAGGGGCGTGCCCGCATGCGCTGGGGCAACGCGCTCGAGTTCACGGCCGAGGCTGGTCCGGGCGACTTCATCTACGTTCCTCCCTACGTGCCGCACCAGGAGATCAACGCCAGCGCGAGCGAGACGCTCGAGTGCGTCCTGTGCCGCAGCGACGGCGAGGCTGTCGCGGTCAGCGTCGACATCGAGCCGGTCGAAAAGCCCGAGACCGTGCGCTGGATCGACCCGACCCATCCGCATGGCTGAGCCGACACTGCGTCTCTCGGTCCTCGACCAGTCGGTCTCGCTCGCCGGCAGCAGCGAGGACGCGGCGATCCGCGACACGGTCGCGCTCGCCGAGCATTGCGAACGGCTCGGCTATACGCGCTTCTGGGTCAGCGAGCACCACGGCCTGCCGACCATCGTCGGCTCGGCACCGGAAATCCTGATGGCGGCGATCGCGGCGCGCACGTCGACGATCCGCATCGGCAGCGCCGGCGTCATGCTGCCGCACTACAGCGCGCTGAAGGTGGCGGAGCAGTTTCGCGTCCTCGAGGCGCTGGCGCCGGGCCGCATCGATCTCGGCGTCGGCCGGGCGCCCGGCGGCGACATGCGAACGGCACGCGCCCTCAACCCGAACGCGAGCCACGCTGCCGAGGACTTCCCGATCCAGGTGCGCGACCTGCATGCCTGGACTTCGCTCGGTACGCACGCCGGAATCACGGCGCATCCGCTCGGGCCGCATGCGCCCGAGCTGTGGATTCTCGGCAGCTCCGACTACGGCGCTCAGCTCGCCGCACACTTCGGCCTGCCCTATGCCTTCGCCTATTTCTTCACCGACGGGCAGGGCGCCGAGGAGGCGATGACGCTCTATCGCGAGCGCTTTCAGCCGAGCGAGCGCCATCCCGAGCCGCAGGCGACCTTGTGCGTCTGGGCCCTCGCCGCCGACAGCGACGAGGAAGCAGCGTACTTTGCGCTGTCGCGCGACCGCTGGCGCATCGACCGGCAGCGCGGCGTGCTCGGCCCGCTGCAGTCGCCCGCGGAAATCGCCAGGCGCGGCTTCAGCGCGGCCGAGGACGCGATGCTGGCGCCGATGCGCGCCAAGGCCTTTGTCGGCTCGGTGCAGACGGTCGCCGCCAAACTGCGCGCTCTGGCGAGCGACTTCATGCTCGGTGAGGTCGTCATCAACACCTGGGCGCACGACCCGGCAGTGCGACGGCGTTCCTATGCCCTGCTGGCCGGCGAATTCGACTTGAAGGCGCCGTCGAGCGACGCGCCTAGTGGGGCAGCCGACCGTAGGTGAGGCGGCGCCACACGTACTCGACGGGCCCGAAGCGAAAGTGCGACAGCCACCAGGCGCTGAGCGGCAGCTGGATCGCGAAGTAGAGGGCCACGGCGAGCAGCATCTCGGCCAGAGGCGACGTCTTGCCCCAGTAACCGAGGCCCCAGCGATAGAAGACGAAGAGCGCCATCAGCGTCTGCAGCAGGTAGTTGCTGAGCGGCATGCGGCCGGCATAGGCGAAGACGCGAAGCAACGGGGCCGAGGCGGGCGCGCTCGCCAGGCGAACCAGCGTCAGGGCATAGAAACACATCAGCGACGCGCGGCCGATCGTTCGCGCGAGCGCGGCGGCGAAGTTCTCTGCTCCCTCGGGGATCGTCGCGCCGCCCGCCGCCCACCACAGGCCGCCCGTGGCCAGGGCGATGGCAAGCGCCGCCCATTGCGCGCGCCGCACCTGCGGACCCAGCTTGGCGAGCCGCTCGATCCAGCCGCGGCGGCCGACGTAGAAGCCGAGCAGGATGCCGGTGGCCATCTGGACGAAGAACCCGGCGACGGTGAACAGCCCCATCGGCGAAGCGTAGGCCCAGGCGAAGACGCGCATCGTCTCGCGCACCGCGTCGAAAAAGCTTCCCTCGCCGAAAGCGACGTCGTTCGATCCGGCGAACTGGTAGAACTCGAAGGTTGCGAGCATCGTCGTCTCGTTCGAGAACAGTCGGGTCGAGAGTACGTCGGCCGCGGCTGGATAGACGAGGCACAGGCCGAGCAGCGCGAGCAGCGTGGTGTCGGGGACGCGGCGGATCGCCAGCAGCATGAAGCCGAGCACGGCGTAGGCGACGAGCACGTCGCCCATCCACAGGAAGGCGGCATGGACGAGGCCGATCGCGAGCAGCACGGCGAGCCGGCGCAGGTAGACGAAAGTCGCCCGGACCGGGTCGGCAGCCTCGAGCCGGCGCAGCTGCAGTGTGAAGCCGATGCCGAAGACCATGCCGAACATGAGATTGAACTTGCCAGCGAAGAGCAGCTCGCGCAGGGCGACGACGCTGCCGTCGAGGCCGCCGCCCTGCGCGGGCGGCGTGAAGATCGAATGCGCGAAGGTCGGCATGTTCATAATGAAGATGCCGAAGAGCGCAAAGCCGCGCAGCATGTCGAGCACCTCGATGCGGCGCGCCGCAGGCAGGGGCTCGTAGGCCGGCGCCGGCGCGCTGGCGTCGTGGGGGTCGCTCACGGCAGCGACGGTATCAAACCGGCCGGCGTGCGGACCCGTTGACGATCATCGAAAGGCAGCGTATCCATGTTCGACACCGCCATCGCCGGTAGCCTGCCCAAGCCTTCGTGGCTCGCCGAGACGGAAAAGCTCTGGCCCGAATGGAAGGCCAGCGGTGCCGAGCTCGAGCGTGCCAAGGCCGACGCGACGCTGCTCTGGCTCAAGGTCCAGGAAGACGCGGGTCTCGACATCGTCGGCGACGGCGAGCAGTCGCGCCAGCACTTCGTGCACGGCTTTCTCGCCCGCGTCGAAGGCATCGACTTCGAGCACAAGGTGAAGATGGGAATCCGCAACAACCGCTACGACGCGATGGTGCCGCAGGTGATCGGGGCGCTGCGCCTCGCCGGGCGCGTTCATGCGAGCGAGGCGCGTCTCGTTCGCGCACACACGAAGCGCCTGCTCAAGTTCACGCTGCCCGGCCCGATGACGATCGTCGACACGGTCGCCGACTGCTACTACGGCCAGGGCAAGGAGGGCCGCATCAAGCTGGCGTTCGCGTTTGCGGAGCTGCTCAACGAGGAAGCGCGCGGGCTCGAGGCCGATGGCGTCGACATCGTCCAGTTCGACGAGCCCGCCTTCAACGTCTACATGGCCGACGCCGCCGAGTGGGGCGTCGCCGCGCTCGAGCGCGCCGCCGCGGGCCTCGAATGCAAGACGGCGGTGCACATCTGCTACGGCTACGGCATCAAGGCCAACGTCGACTGGAAAGCGACGCTCGGCGACGAATGGCGCCAGTACGAGCAGGTGTTTCCGGCGCTCGCGAAGAGCGCGATCGACCAGGTCTCGCTCGAGTGCATCCATTCGCACGTGCCGCCCGAGCTGATGCGCCTGCTCGCCGGCAAGGACGTGATGGTCGGCGTGATCGACGTCGCGTCCGATGCGATCGAGACGCCGGAGGCGATCGCCGAAACGATCGGCCGGGCGTTGCAGTTCGTGCCGAAGGAGCGACTGATCCCGTGCACGAACTGCGGCCTGGCGCCGATGCGCCGCGACGTCGCCGAAGCCAAGCTCGCCGCGCTCGCGCAGGGCGCGGCGCTGGCGCGCCAGCGTTTCGCGTGAAGCACCGGCGATGAGCCAGGCGCCGTTCGCCGCGACGATCACGCCGCCCGGGCAGGCGACGGCGGCGCTAGCCGGCCGGGGCTACGCGGTGCTCGACCCGCCCGGCTTCGCGACGCTGACCGCGAGCTCGCTCGCAGAGCGCGACGCATGGCGTCCCGCGTGGAACGACCTGCCGGCCGACAACTACCTGCGCGACGGCGGCCACTATCGGCGGCGGNGCCACTCGTGCTTCATCGTGCGGGGCGATTCGGTCGAGTCGGTGCCGCATCGCGCGCACTGGCAGCCGCTCGAATACAACGCGCTGCACGGCGGGATCGAGCGCTGGTTCGAGCCGATCGGACCGGTCATCGTGGCGAGCCCGGCGTGGCTGAAGATGCTGAAGGCGATGGGCGGGCTGGCATCGTCGCTGCGCCGGTGCGACCAGCCGTGGTACCTGGAAGCGCACCAGTTCCGCATCGACACGACCGACGGCATCGGCCGGCCGACGCCCGAAGGCGCGCACCGCGACGGCGTCGACCTTGTCGCCGTCGTGCTCGTCGATCGGCGCGGCGTCAAGGGCGGCGAGACGCGCGTCTTCGACGCCGACGGGCCGACCGGCCAGCGCTTCACCCTCGTCGAGCCGTGGAGCTGCCTGCTCCTCGACGACACGCGCGTCATCCACGAAAGCACGCCGATCCAGCCGCTCGAAGCGGGCGGCCACCGCGATACGCTCGTGCTCACGCTGCGTGCCGGAGGATTCCAGGGCCCGCCATGACGGCGAGGGTCGGACGATGATCCGGAGGAACGCGGCATCACGATCTCGGCAGGGGTTGGCAAAGGGCTTGCGCTCGAAGGTAGCCGGGCTGTCTCACAGGTCGAGTGTCACCGTAACGGCGATGCTGTAGTTCTTGCCGCTCGCTGGCCCGAGCTTGGGCACGGGCGTATAGCTCGGCGCTGTCGAGTAGTAGCCGTTGCCGTCGGCCCCCTGCTGGTTGGCGATCCACGTGTTACCGACAGCCTGGACGGTTCCGCTCTGCAGGTTGTCCTTGAGGCCGGTGTTCGTGTTCCCGGTAAACGTGTTTCCGCCCGGGTCGACCTGGGTGCCGAGGTCGGCACTGACCGTGGCGAAGAGCGCCACCCCCGCATCGGTGTTGTTCGAAAAGTTGCTGGTTCGCAGTTTCAACGTTCCTGCGTTGCCGTTGACTGCACACCGATGCCGTTGCCGGTGAGAGTCGAATTCTTCACGTCGAAGCTCGACCCGGCCAGCCCGTCCCACCGGATGCCGTAACCGTTGTTCGTGAAGCTCGCGCCGTCGAGGGTGACGACCGCGACCGATCCGGTACCGACCTCGCTGGCGATCGCGGCCGCCGTCTGCATGATCGTGCTCTGCGAGACGTTGCACGTTCGGGCTGTTGCGAACGCAGATCGCTCCGCCGGCCGGCGCGTTCGAGATCTGGCGACGCCGAAGTCGAGCAGCTTCACGTCGCCACCTGCGGTGACGAAGATATTCGACGGCTTCAGGTCACGATGCACGACCAGGTTTTCGTGCGCGTGCGCGACGGCCTTGCAGACGGCGACGAACAGCGCAACGCGCTCGGCCACCGTCAGGCGATGCTCGTCGCACCAGCGGTCGATGCGCTCGCCCTCGACGTATTCGAGGACGAGAAAGCGCTCGCCCGAAGGGGTGACTCCGGCATCGAGCAGCCTGGCGATGTTCGGATGGTTGAGGCGGCCGAGGAGGCGCCCCTCGCGCGCGAAGCGTTCGTTCGCGCCCGCATCGGCGACCGCGAGGCGCACAGCTTGATCGCGGCGCGTCCCTCGCAGAGGCCGTCGGTGCGGCGCGCGAGCCAGACCTGACCCATGCCGCCGCTGCCGATCAGCCGCTCGATCAGCCACGGTCCGAGACGCTTCCCTTCGAGATTCGCTAAGGCTGGCGCTGGGGCAGCGTCGCCGGAGCTGAGGAAGGAAAGGTCCTCGGCGTCACGGTCGGCGCGGATCAGCGAGACGACGCGCTCATGCAGCGCGGGCTGCGCCGCTGCCAGCTCGGCGAGCCACGCCCCGCGCTGCGCTTCCTGCAACTCGGCCCAGGCGTCGAAGGCCGCCATCGCGGCGGCCCACTCGTTCGTGTCGGGGGAGCTCGTCACGTCGCCGCGCGGTGCCGGCTAGCGCAATTGTTCGAACAGGAAGGCGCGCGCCTTGCGCCAGTCGCGCTTGACCGTCGGCACCGAGACGTCGAGCTCGCCGGCAATGTCTTCTTCGGTCATTCCGGCGAAATAGCGCATCTCGACGACGCGAAAGCTCCGCTCGTCGACGCCGCGCAGCGCATCGAGAGCGTCGTTGAGGCGAGAGAAGTCTTCCTCGGCGGCGACGCTGTTGAGCACGCCCGTGGTCAGCGTCACCGGAGTGAACAGGCCGCCGCGCTTTTCGGCGGCGCCGGCGCGCACGTGGTCGATCAGCACGCTGCGCATCACCGACGAGGCGTACGCGAAGAAGGCGCGCCGGTCGCGCATCGGTGTCGCCTCGCGCGCGAGCATCCGCAGGTAGGCCTCGTGCACCAGCGCCGAAGGATTGAGCGACAGGGCACCCGAGCCCGACAGGTGCGATCGGGCCAGGCGCAGCAGCTCGGCGTAGAGCAGGGCGTAGACGCGCTCGCGCGAAGCGGCGTCGCCGGCCAGGGCGCGGTTGAGGATCAGGGTGATGCCGGCTTTGGAGTCGTCGTCCGGTGGGCTGCCGGGGGGGGCGGCGGAAGGGGCTGCGGATCGTGGCATCGGATGGCGCGCTGGCCGGCCTCGTGACGGTTATCGGCTTGCCGCCGGCGCGCCCGGCAGTCTCGCATCGAAGGCCGCACTCCACAAGCCGATCGCCCGGCGGTCGACAAGAAAAAGGCCCGCGATTGCGGGCCTTTGGTGCGGTGCCGACTCAGATCGGCGTCGATACCGGCGCCGGCGGCAGCGGCACACCGCCCGGCCCGGCCGCATAGGTCTGCGGCGAGACCGGCGGCTGCTGGCCGACTCCGGGCAGGGTCCAGTCGCACACGCCGGTGCTGAACACCGTCTGCAGCCGGGCCTGCTGCCCGGCCGTGAAGACGATGCCGCTGTAGTCGCTGAAATTGAGCGGCTTGAGCTGGCACTTCAGGATGTTCTCGGCGCGCGCGCCGCCCGCGACCTGGTGCGGCGACTTGTGCGGAACGAGCTTGGCGTCGGTGTCGCAGATCGCCTGGTTGGTCACCTGCGTCTGGAACGTCGTGTCGATCGTCAGGTAGCAGAAGTCGAACGCCGTCGCCGGCTTGGCGGCGATGACCTGCGCCTGCGTGTGCTCGGCGTTGACGAAGGTCTTCGGCGTCGTCGCGACCAGCGACGACAACCACGTGTCCATCGTCAGGAACGATTGCGTCGACAAGAACGACGGCGCCAGCAGGCCCGTGCCGAAGCGCCACATCACCTGGTTGGCGTGGCTGCCGCCTTCCTGGTCGAGCCGGTCGCGCTCGGCGAAGCTGCGCCAGATGTAGTGGATGCCGACGGCGCCTCCGGACAGCGGGCTCTCGTCGAAGCCGCGCATGTCGATGAGCGCGACCTTGGCGAGTTGCACGCCGCTCGAGACGATTCCGCCGCGGTAGGCGATCGGCAGCGCCGCCGGATCGGCGACGGAACGTGCCGTCGTCAGGTTCGAGTCGGTGTCGCTGCCGCCGACCCCTTCGTTGAGGGTGACGAACTCTTCCTGGTTGATGGCGCCCGCGAGTAGCGCGTTGAGTCCGTACTGGACGCCGACGTTGTCGTTGGTCGACAAGGCACGCGTCGATCCCGCGCCGATTCCCGCGGTCGTTCCCCAGACGCCGGCGGCGAGATCCGGATCGCCGCAGCGCGTGCCGGTCGGATTCGTCACCGGGTCGTAGACGAAGCTCGCTGGCAGCTTGCAGTTGTTGGTCACCGCCGGCGACGTGAACAGGTGGCCGGCGTTGTCGGCGACGAACACCGCTTGGTAGTTGCCCGGCTTGTTGTTGAAGCCGAACGAGTTGTTCCAGGCGTGGCAGCTGGTCTGGTCGATGTGGCCGTTGACGGCCGTCTTCTTGGCATCGATCTGCGCCTGCGTCAGCCCTTCGGTCGTCATCAGGGTCTGCCAGGCCGTGCCGGCGTAGAAGTTGACGAGGAGCACGCAGTCGGTCACCTCGATGCCGGTCGTGATCGAGTCGGAGTAGTCGCACTGAACCTGGATGCCGTCGAGCAGCCCCGGGTAGATCGACGACACCGTGTTCTGGCCGATCGAGCCGCCCGAGCAGCCGTTGCCCATCGTGTACTTGATCTCGCCGTAGTTGTCGGTGATGTACTCCTTCATCATCATCGTCGTCTCGGCCGTGAGGACGCGGCTCGAGTTGTAGAGCGAGTCGGTCAGGCTGTTGTCGACGACCATGAAGCCGCGCGACAGCGCGTTGTCGTCGGCCCAGTTCTGCTCGGTGCGGAACTGCAGGCGTGGCTGGCCGGTGCTGGCGCCGAACGAGTAGAGGACCTTGCCCGTCCACTGCGCCTGCGGCGCGTTTGCCGTCCACGGCTGGGTCGGATCGAACAGCACGGCGATGTCGTAGATGCCGCGGTTGATCGTGCCGCGCTCGACCTGGACGATATAGGGCACCGCCGTGCTCGAGCCGAGCGGCGTCGTCATCGCCACCGAGGCAGCCGGCGTCGTGCCGGCAACATACGGCTGCAGGCACGAATTGGCCGGGGTCGTCGGCGCCGGATTGGCGATCGTCGCCGAAGGATCGGGCAGGACGAAGGAGCAGCCGCCGTCGCCCGGTACCACGGTCACCGGAGTCAGCGTGCGATAGAACAGATGCCGCTCGGTCGCGATGTTGCACTGCACGTCGATCGCCGCTGTCGTGAGGCCGCTGGCATTGGTCGCCGGTGTCGTCAGCGTCGCGGCGGTCGGCACCGGCGTCGCGCAGATCCAGGGCGAAGGCTGGCTGCTGAGGATGACCGGGCCACCGATCGGATGGCTCGTGATCGTCAGGCTCGCGCCGGCGAAGGAGTTGTCGGTCGAGGTCGCGGTCAAGGTGTTGGCGCCGTCGGCCAGACCGGCGACGAGCCCGACGGTGCGGCCATCGGCGCGCGTCACGAACACGCTCGTCACGTCGGTCGTGCCGACGCTCACCTTCAGCTTGGCGGCCGAGGCTCCTGCCGGCAGCTTCACCTCGACGAGCGCGTCGCCGCCGCTGACCATGTCGGCCCGCGTCGAAAGCGTCTTCACCGAGGTTCCCGCGAGCGGCATCGGCGTCGGCGTCGGGTTGCTGTCGTTGCCGCCGCACGACGTCAGTGCGACACAGAATGCGGCCGTCAGCCCGCATGCCGCGAGGACTCTATGGATCAGCATGGTTTGTCTCCTGTACTGGAACAGTCGCCGAACGTTGCAGCGACATCTCGGATCGTCCTCCAAGAAGAGGTCGCCTGTCTATCTGTCGCGAACGCGAAGGCCCTTGGCAAGAAGCGCGCCTGCGCGCCGCAGCGCCGCCTCAGCGCTGCCGCGGATCGAGCGCGTCGCGCAGCCCGTCGCCGAGCAGGTTGAACGAGAGCACGAGGAGGAAGATCGCCAGCCCCGGCCAGATCGCCATCCAGGGCGCGTTGTCGACGTAGTTCTTCGCCGAGTCGAGCATGCTGCCCCAGCTCGGCGCCGGCGGCTGCTGGCCGAGGCCCAGGAACGACAGGCTCGCCTCGGCGATGACCGCCGCGGCGATGGCGAGCGTCGCCTGCACGATCAGCGGGGCGGCGATGTTCGGCAGCACGTGGCGCAGGGCGATGCGCAACGGCGGGTTGCCGACGGCGCGCGCCGCCTCGATGTAGTCCTCGACCTTGACGTTGAGGACGGCGGCGCGCGTCAGGCGCACGAAGATCGGCGTCGCCGAGACGCCGATCGCGATCATCGCGTTGCTCAGGCTCGGGCCGAGGAAGGCGGCGAGGGCGATTGCCAGGATCAGGAACGGGCAGGCGAGAAAAGCGTCGGTGAGGCGCGAGATCAGCCCGTCGACGAAGCCGCCGAGAAAGCCCGCCGCCAGGCCGATCGGGATGCCGAGCGCGAGCGAGATCGAGACCGAGACGACGCCGGCGAGGAGCGACGCGCGGGCGCCCCAGACGACGCGCGAAAGCACGTCGCGTCCGACTTCGTCGGTGCCGAACCAGTGCGCCGCGCTCGGCGCCTTGCGGATCGCGCTCCAACTCGTCGCGATCGGGTCCTGCGGCGCGAGCCAGGGCGCGAGGACCGCGATCGCGACGAAGCCGAGCACGACCGCGCCGCCGAGCATCGCCCCGCGCCGCCGGAGCAGCCGGCGCCCGGCGCGACGCCACGGGCCGGCCGTGGCGTCGCGCCGGGACAGCGCGGAAGCGGGAAGGACGGCCGACATCTGCGGAGCCTCGCGCGCTCTCTCAGCGCCGCAGCCGCGGATTGGCGGCGAAGTAGGCGATGTCGGCGAGCAGGTTGAGGGCGATGTAGGCGATCGCCGTGACGAGCACGACGCCCTGCACGACCGAATAGTCGCGGTTGAAGACCGAGTCGACGATCAGCTTGCCGAAGCCGGGGATCGTGAACACCTGCTCGGTGAGCACGGCACCCGAGAGCAGCGTGCCGAGCTGCAGCGCGCCGAGCGTGATGATCGGCGTCAGCGCGTTGCGCAGCGCGTGCTTGAGCACCACCGTGCGCTCCGGGAGGCCCTTGGCGCGTGCCGTGCGCACGTAGTCGGCCGAGAGCACCTGCAGCATGGCGCTGCGCGTGTGCCGCATCAGGACGGCGGCGATCGCGTTGCCGAGCACGAACGCCGGCATGATCATCGCGGCGAGGTTGCCGCGCAGGTCGTCGAACGGGCTCACGTATCCCGAAGCCGGCAGCCAGCCGAGCTGCACCGAAAAGAGCAGGATCATGAGGATGCCGAGCCAGAAGTTCGGCGTCGACAGGCCCCACAGCGCGAACACGTTCGCGGTGACGTCCCACGCCGTGCCGCGACCGACCGCCGAGACGATTCCGGCCGGGATGCCGATCGCGATCGCGATCGCCATCGCCAGCACGGCGAGCTCGATCGTCACCGGGAGCTTTTGCGCGATCAGCTGCAGCACCGTCTGCTGCGTGCGGATCGACTCGCCCAGGTCGCCGCGCACGACGCCGCCGATCCAGTAGGCGTAGCGCACCGGGAGCGGCTCGTCGAGGTGGAGTTTCTGGTGCAGGAAGGCGACGACGCTCGGGTCCTGCTCTTCACCGGCGAGGATCTTGGCCGGGTCGCCGGGCAGGAGCTGCTGCAACCCGAAGATCAGCATCGAGACGAAGACGAGCGTCGGCACGATCGTCGCGAGACGCCTGAGCAGGTACTCGAACATGCGAGCGCGTCCGGCTATCGCCGCGCCGGGTGCCGGTCGATCGCCGCCCGCTTCACGGCGCCAGCTTCAGCCCGGCGATGCGCAGCAGGCCATCGGGAACGTTGCGCACGCCCGTGAGCTTGGCGCTGTAGGCCCACAGCCAGTTGCGGTGGTAGAGATAGACGATCGGCCGGTCCTTCAGGACGCGCGCCGCGATCTGCTCGTACACCTTCTTGCGCTCGGCCGGATCGCGCAGGGTGCGCGACTGGTTGAGCAGGGCGTCGGTCTCGGCGTTGCAGTAGCCGGCGTAGTTGAGCGGCTGATTGCAGGCGTCGAAGCTGTAGAGGTTGCCGTCCGGGTCGGCGCGGCCGCTCCAGGCGAGCACGTACGCCTCGAAATCGCCCTTGTCCGCCATGTTGAGCGAGGTCGCGAATTCGGTCGCCTGGATCTTCACGTCGAAGCCCGCTTCGCGCGCCATCGACTGGACGACGACGGCCAGCCGCTGCGCGTCGGAGGTGGTCGTCGTGATGAGGGTGAAGCTCGGGTTGGCGACGCCAGCCTCCTTCAGCAGCGCCTTCGCGCGCGCGAGGTCGCGCCTGGGAATCGGTACGTTCTTCGCGTAGTAGGTGTTGCCGGGTGCGACCCACTGGTTGCCGGGCGTCGCCTCGTTGTCCATGACGACCTGCGCGAGCCCGGCCCGGTCGAGCGACAGCTCGAAGGCCTCGCGCACGCGCGCGTCGCGGCCGAGCGGGTTCTGCTTGGCCTTCTCGCTCTTGCCGACGTTGATCGTGATGCCCTGGTAGCCGATCTCCGTGATGCGCGACGCTTCCAGCTTCTTGTCGGCGAGGATCTTTTCCATGTCGCTCGAGGCGACGCGCTCGGCGAAGTCGAGTTGTCCTGAGCGCACGTTCGCCAGGCGCACCGTCGCGTCGACGATCGGCGTGTAGATCACCTTGTCGAAGTGGATCGCGTCCTTGTTCCAGTACTGCGGATAGCGCTCGAGGACGATCCGGTCCTGCGCGATGCGCTCGACGAACCTGAACGGCCCCGAGCAGATGGGCTTGGCGCCGAACTTGTCGCCTTCGGCCTGCGCCGCTTTCGGCGAGACCATCATGCCGGCGCGATCGGCGAGCTGCGCGAGCAGCGGCGAGAACGGCGCTGACAGGTTGAGGCGCACCGTCGCCGGGTCGACGACGTCGACGCTGGCGACCGGCGCGAGCTCGCCGCGCCGGTTCGATCCGGCCATCGTCTTGTGCCGCTCGATGTTGAACTTGACGGCGTTGGCATCGAACTTCTCGCCGTCGTGGAAAGTGACGCCCGCGCGGAGTTTGAGCGTCAGCGCCTTGCTGTCGGCCGACCACTCGTAGCCGGTCGCCAGCTGCGGAACGATCGCGAGCTTCTCGTCGATGTCGAAGAGCTTGTCGCACAGGCCCGCGAAGACGACCCGGCCGACGAAGCTTCGCGCCAGTGTCGGATCGAGCACGTCGGGGTCTTCGGCGAGGCCGACGCGCAGCGTCTGCGCGGATGCGGCGAGCGGCGCCAGCGCGAGGAACAGCGCGAGCCGGAACAATCGGGAGGCGAACTTCATGACGCGGACTCCGGAGTGAGTAGACGAGGGACGATGAATGCGGACTGCAGGCGATCGAGACGCTGGCGCGCCGGCGTGCGCGCGCTGCGACCGGGCAGCGCTGCCGCTGCCGGAATCTCGCGCCAGAAGTGGCAGGCGACGGCGTGGCCGGCCTCGGCTTCGAGCATCGGCTCGCGCTCGGAGCAGAGCGAGCGCGCTTGCGGGCAGCGCGTGTGGAAGCGGCACCCGGACGGCGGGTTCGCCGGGCTCGGCACGTCGCCGCCGAGCAGCGTGCGCTCCTGGTCGAGGCCGGGCTCGGGCAGCGGGATCGCCGCGAGCAGGGCCTGCGTGTACGGGTGGCGCGGCGCCGCGAACAGGGCGCGCTTGTCGGCGACCTCGACAAGGCGGCCCAGGTACATCACGGCGATCCGCGTCGCGATGTGCTTGACGACGGCGAGGTCGTGAGCGATGAAGAGGTAGGCCAGGCCGAAGCGCCGCTGCAGGTCCTGCAGCAGGTTGACGACCTGCGCCTGCACCGAGACGTCGAGTGCCGAGACCGCTTCGTCGCAGACGATCAGTTTCGGCTCGACCGCCAGGGCCCGGGCGATGCCGATGCGCTGCCGCTGCCCGCCGGAAAATTCGTGCGGATAGCGCTGCGCGTGCTCGGGTGCGAGGCCGACGATGCCGAGCAGCTCGGCGACCCGCTCGGCATGCCTTCCGGCGTGCAGGCCGTGCAGCATGAGCGGCTCGGCGAGCGTCTGGCCGACCGTCATGCGCGGATTCAGCGACGAGTACGGATCCTGGAAGATGATCTGCATGGCGCGCCGCTGCGCGCGCAGGCCGGCGGCGTCGAGCGTGGCAAGATCCTGCCCTCCGAAGACGACGCGTCCGGCGGTCGGCTCGATCAGGCGCAGGACGAGGCGCCCGAGCGTCGACTTNCCGCAGCCCGATTCGCCGACGATGCCGAGCGTCTCGCCGCGCCCGAGCTGGAGGTCGACGCCGTCGACGGCCCGCACTGCCCCGCGGGCACGCCCGAAGACGCCGCGGCGGATCGGGAAATGCTTGACCAGGCCCTCGACCTGCAGGAGCGGCGCGGCATCGTTCATGCGGCGAGCGTCTCCCCGCGCTCGCTCATCAGGAGGTCTGCCTCGAGCGGCGCTTTCCGGCACGCCGAATAGTGCAGCGTGCCGACCTCGCGCAAGCCGGGAGCAGCGGCGCGGCACTGCGCATCGGCGAAGGGGCAGCGATCGGCGAAGGCACAGCCGGTCGGCGGGTGCAGCGGGTTCGGCACCTGGCCCTCGATCGCCGCGAGCCGCGGGCGGTCGGCGTCGAGGCGCGGAATCGAGCCGAGCAGGCCGACCGTGTACGGATGCTGCGGCGCATCGAACAGCGCCTGCACGGGAGCGCGCTCGACGACGCGGCCGGCGTACATGACGACGACTTCGTCGGCCACCTCGGCGACGACGCCGAGGTCGTGGGTGATGAGGATGATCGCCATCCCTGACTCGCGCTGCAGCACGCGCATCAAGTCGAGGATCTGCGCCTGGATCGTCACGTCGAGAGCCGTCGTCGGTTCGTCGGCGATGAGCAGGCGCGGGTCGCAGGCCAGGGCCATCGCGATCATCGCGCGCTGCCGCATCCCGCCCGACAGCTGGTGCGGGTGCTCGTGGAAGCGCTGTTCCGGTGCCGGGATGCGCACCTTCCTCAGCATCTGCAAGGCGCGCTCGCTCGCCGCGCTGCGGTCGATGCGGCGGTGCCGCAGCAGCCCCTCGACGATCTGCTCGCCGATCGTGAACGCCGGGTTGAGCGAAGACATCGGTTCCTGGAAGATCATCGCCATCGCATTGCCGCGCAGATCCTGCAGCTCGCGCGCCGGCGCGCCGATCAGCTCGCGACCTTCGAAGCGGATCGAGCCGCCTTCGATGCGTCCCGCGGGGCGTGGCACCAGTCCCATGATCGACAACGCCGTCACGCTCTTGCCGCAGCCCGACTCGCCGACGATGGCGAGCGTGCGCCCGGCGTCGAGCGCGAAGCTNACGCCGTCGACGGCGGGGAAATCGCCGTCGTCGGTCGCGAAGTGCGTGCGCAGGGCGCGCACCTCGAGCAGCGCNGTCATGTCGCGGCGTCGCGCCGTGTCGCGTGAAAGCGCGCGATGCGTGTCTCGATCTCGGCGCGGTCGGTCAGGCCGACCGCATCGTGGCGGCCGGCGAGGCAGGCGACGAAGGGCTGGAAGCGCTCGAGGCTCGTTCGGTACAGGCGTTGCAGCTCGGCGATCGGCTCGACGTGGTCGTCGACGCGGATGTCGAGCTGCGGATAGTCTTCGGCGCCATGGATGCGCAGCGCCGCTGCCTGCTTGCCGCGCTTGTCGCCGCCGGCGGCGTCGCCCGCGGCCAGGGCGGCGAGAAGCCGCTCGGCTAGGCCTTGCCCCTCGCTTCGGCGAAACGCCTCGACCGTCGCCTCGATCACTCGCGCGCCGGCAAGCATGTTGCCGGCGACGCTGAAGCTGTCGAAGACCAGGTGCCCGCACCAGTCGACGCACTCGCTTCCCGTGTGCGCCNCCGGGCGGCCGGCGGCGGGCAGGACGTGCAGCTGGCGCACCGCGCGGCCGGCGTCCGCGCCGACCAGCGTCTCGACCGTGCCGCCGGCCCCGTGCCCTGCGCCGAGCAGCGCCAGGCCGGCAGGTCCGTAGAGCGGGTTCACGAGCGCCTGTGTCGCCAGCGCGCCGACGCCGCGCCGCGTGTGCACGCACAGCGCGCCGACCGCGAAGAAGCGGCTGGCGATCGCCACGCCGAATCGGCCTTGCTCGTCGCGCGCGAGGATCGACCAGGTCATCGCATCATTGTCTGTTCAAGGGCAGCCGACCGCCGCGCGGTGGTCGTCGAGTGTAAGGAAGACGGCGCGAGAGCATCTCGATGCGTTGCCGAGCCGGAGCGACGACGAGGCTGCCAAGGCCCACACTTCGGGTGCTGGCGGCGGAACAGAATGGCGCGATCAGGGAGACGAACGTGAGTCACGACGACATGGACCTCGCCTCGTGGGTCGGGCGCAGCGAGGTGGTGCGCGACACGATCGGCGCGACGCCGGTCGTCGCGCTGAACGCGACGCTCGATCACGCGCCCGTCGCGGTCGAGCGGGGAATGGCGTTGCCGCCGCTCTGGCACTGGCTCTACTTCCTGCCGCTGCATCGACAGAGCGAGATCGGCCCCGACGGCCACGCCAGGCGGGGCGGCTTCCTGCCTCCGGTGCCGCTGCCCCGGCGCATGTGGGCTGCGAGCCAGCTCGAATTCCGCGCCCCGATCCGGGTCGACGATCGCGTCGAGCGCCGCTCGACGATCGCCGCGGTGACGACGAAGGAGGGGCGCAGCGGCCCGCTCGTCTTCGTCACCGTGCGCCACGAGGTCCGCTGCAACGGCAACGCCGANCCGGCGCTGGTCGAGCTGCACGACATCGTCTATCGGGAAGCGCGCCGGCCCGGCGACGCGGAGCCGCCCCCGCAACGCGCCCCGACCGGCGCGCCGTGGCGACGCGAGATCGCCGCCGACCCGGTGCTGCTGTTTCGCTACTCGGCGCTCACCTTCAACGGCCATCGCATCCACTACGATCGTCGCTACGTCACGGAAGTCGAAGGCTATCCCGGCCTCGTCGTGCACGGCCCGCTGATCGCGACGTTGCTGCTCGACCTGGTGCGCCGCGAACTTCCCGACGCCGAGGTCGCGGCCTTCCGTTTCAAGGCGATCCGGCCGACCTTCGATCTGCATCCGTTTCGCGTCAACGGCGCGCCACAGTCCGACGCCCGAAGCATCACGCTGTGGGCCGAGGACCACGAAGGCTGGTTGACGATGGACGCCGTCGCGACCCTGCGCTAAGAATCTGAAGAAGCAGACCTCGCCGCATGCAACCGCTCAAAGGCCTCACCGTCGTGGCGCTCGAGCACGCGATCGCCGCGCCCTTCGCGACCCGCCAGCTCGCGGACCTCGGCGCCCGCGTCATCAAGATCGAGCGCCCGGGCAGCGGCGACTTCGCGCGCGGCTACGACGCGCGCGTGCGCGGCCTGTCTTCGCACTTCGTCTGGACCAATCGCTCGAAGGAGAGCCTGACGCTCGACCTGAAGCACGCCGACGCGGCACGGATCCTCGAGCGCCTGGTTCTCGAGAAGGCCGACGTCGTCGTCCAGAACCTCGCCCCGGGCGCCGCGGCGCGGCTCGGCCTCGGCTACGAGCGGCTCGCTGCAAGCAACGCCGCGATCATCGTGTGCGACATCTCGGGCTACGGCGGCGACGGGCCGTACCGCGACAAGAAGGCGTACGACCTGCTGATCCAGAGCGAGGCGGGGTTCGTTTCGGTCACGGGCACGGAAGAGATGCCGTGCAAGGCCGGCATCTCGGTCGCTGACATCGCCGCCGGCATGTACGCCCATGCGCAGATCCTGGCGGCGCTCCTGCAGCGCGCCCAGACGGGCCGGGGCCAGCACATCGACATCTCGATGCTCGAGTCGCTCGTCGAATGGACCAGCTTTCCGCTCTACTACGCGTTCGACGGTGCGCCGCCACCGCCGCGCAGCGGTGCCGCGCACGCGACCATCGATCCGTACGGGCCCTTTGCGGCCGGCGACGGCGCAACGGTGATGCTGGGCCTGCAGAACGAGCGCGAGTGGGTGCGCTTTTGCACGACGGTCCTGCAGCAGCCCGCTCTCGCCGCGGACCCGCGCTTCGCCGGCAACGCGCGTCGCGTCGCCGGGCGCGCCGCGCTGCACGAGATCATCGCCGCCGCCTTCGCGCCGCTCACGACAGCGCAGGTCGTCGAGCGCCTCGAGGCGGCGCAGATCGCGAACGCGCGCGTCAACAGCATGGCCGAGGTCTGGGCGCACCCGCAGCTGCAGGCGCGCGGGCGCTGGCGCGAGGTCGGCTCGCCGGCCGGACCGCTGCCGGCCCTGTTGCCGCCGGGAACCTGGAACGAGGGGCCGCGAATGGACCCGATACCCGGGCTCGGCGAACACACCGATGCCATCCTCGGCGAGCTCGGCTTCGAGCCTGCTGCGATCGCTGCGCTGCGCGCCGCCGGCGCTGTTTGACGGCTCGCGCCCGGCGACGACCGGCCCTACGAGGGCAGGAAGTCGACCGGCCAGGTGACGATCATCTGCTCGACGTCTTTCGCGCCGAAATCGAACTGGCGCACACGCGCCAGCAGCTTGGCCTCGAGATCGGGCGTATGCAGCTCGGTCGATTCGATCCGGCAATCGGTCACTGCGCCCGAGGGTGCGATGGTCAGCTTGAGGAGCACCTTGCCCTGCAGGCTGGGCTCCTCGCGGAGCGCTCGGTTGTAAATCGCGTAGATCGAGCCCTTGTTGCGGTCGAAGACGAGC
>JGI24140J50213_10000267_pt1 | contig 24428 bp, 22 predicted proteins | sample BarGraIncu00222A_FD_50213 | JGI IMG/M metagenome (IMG submission 50213)
CCCGCCGTGTCCGGCTCCTGGCAGGTGCTCGGCTACCAGATGCCGGTCCGCGGAATACATTTCGCCGTCATGCGCACCGGCAACGTCCTCATCTGCGCAGGCAGCGGGAATGTCAAGAAGAACAACGAGCAGCACCTGACCTTCTGCGCCGAATGGAATCTCACGACCGGCGTGATGAAGAAGCTGCCCATCCCCGAGGACCTCTTCTGCTCGGGGCACACCGAGCTCGCCGACGGGGAGATCCTGTTCAACGGCGGCACCAAGTACCTGGGCTACCAGGGTGACAACGCCGGCAAGTGGGGCGGTCTCGCGAGCACCTACCAGTTCAACCCCGACGACGACACCTTCACGCGGTACGCGGACATGATCGGCGGTCGCTGGTACCCGACGACGATCATGCAGGGCAACGGGAAGCCACTCACGATCGGCGGCAACCTCGGCAACGGCGCGAACAACCCGAACACCGAGGTGTACGACCCGACCACGCACACGTGGACGAGGATCGGCCCGAGCCGTACCTGGCCGCTGTACCCGAACATCAAGCTGCTCGCCGACGGGACGTTCTTCTACACCGGCGCGAGCACCTCCAACAACACGATGTCGGCCGGCATCTGGAACCCCTCGACCGGCACGTTCACCGACGTCCCCGGCCTCACGCACACCGATCACCGCAACCAAGCCGCCGCGGTCATGCTGCCGCCCGCACAGCTGCAGCAGTTCGTCGTCATGGGCGGCGGATCGTCCAACGGGAGCAACGCGATCTCNGACACGAACTTCGTCGACCTCACGCAGGCGAGCCCGCACTACGTCTCGGGCCCGCCGCTCGCAGCTGCCAAGGGATTCGTCTCTTCCGTAGTGCTCCCCGACTACACGGTCCTCGAGACCGGAGGCAGCTCGCGCTGGCGCGCCGGATTCGTGTACGAGGCCTCGATCCTCGACCCGGTCACCCGCACCTTCAGCCAGGTGGCGCCGGACCCCGTCGGGCGGACGTACCACTCGAGCGCGTTCCTGCTCCCGGACGGTCGCGTCGTCACCCTCGGCAGCAACCCGAGCGACGGCTCCTTCGACCAGCGCATCTCGATCTTCTCGCCGCCCTACCTGTTCAAGGGACCCCGTCCCCAGATCACCTCGGCACCGGCCGAGATCCACTACGGGGACACGATCTCGGTCGCGAGCACCGACAGCGGCTTACCGCTGGTCCACATGTCCTTGATCCGGCTTCCCATCCAGACCCACCAGAACTCGCCGGACGAGCGGCTCGTCGACATCCCGTCGACATTCACGGACACGTCGGCGGTCGGTACGGTCACGACCAACTCCAACATGGCACCGCCGGGGTACTACTACCTGACGGTCGTGGACGCCGACGGCGTGCCGTCGCCGGCCGCGATCGTGCACCTGAGCTGAGGCGCAGGTCCCCAGGCGGGTACCTGCGTACGATCGACACGGCGACGTACCCACCCGGGCGCCGCACTCCTGTGGACGGAGCAGCCGGGGTGCCTGACGCGAGCCGAGGCCGGCCCCGCCTCGCGCATCAGACGACGACCGGCGCACGACTGGCCGCCGTCGCCGCTCTCCTGCTCGCCGCCGGCTGCTCGGCCGGGTCCGGCTCTGCCCCGGCCGCGAGCAGGTCTCTGGCGGGCATCGGCACGACCACGGCGGCACCGACGCCCTCGGTCTCCCACAGCACGAGCCCTTCGCCAACGCCGACCGTCTCGCCGACCGTCTCGCCGACCCAGAGACCGACCGCGACACCGGCCGCCGACGCGGTGGTGCGGCCGGTGCCCGACGCGGAGTGGGCCGCCATCGTGGCCTCGGGCGCGTGGCACAGCGGCTGCCCGGCGACGCAGCAGACCCTTCGCCGGGTCGAGGTCAACTTCCACGGCTTCGACGGCGTGGTGCACCGCGGCGTGCTCGTCGTGGCCGCCGACGTCGCGACCGAGGTCGCGAGGATCTTCACCGAGCTCTACGGCCGCGGCTTCCCGATCCGTGCGATGGCGCCGATCGAGGCCTTCCACGGCGACGACAACGCCAGCATGGCGGCCGACAACACCTCGGCCTACAACTGCCGGCGGTCGTCCCAGGCCAACGCCCCGGCCGCGCTGTCGCCGCACGCGAACGGCCGCGCCATCGATCTGAACCCCTACGAGAACCCGTGGATCGACGACCGCTGCAGCTGCTTCCAGCCGGACGCCTACTACGGCACCCACCGCTCGGGCCGCGGCGTCATCAGCAAGGGCGGCCTCGCCTGGACCGTCTTCACCGGCGCCGGCTGGATCTGGCAGGACAACTCGACCATCGACTACCAGCACTTCGACACCGGCTACCCGTCGCGACCCCGCTGAGCCCGCCACGGGTAGATTCGCCAGCGTGGACGACGTGGGCGAGGCCGTCTGGCGCCAACGGTTCACAGCGCCGAGCGCCACCTTCCCGACCTGGTCCGCTGCGCGGCCCGAGCGACTCTTCTACGTCTCCGACGACAGCGGTGCCCCGCAGGGCTGGGTGCTCGACCTCGCCTCCGGCGAGCGCCGCCGGCTGACCGACCAGCCGGTCGGCGTCGAGACCGTCGTCGTGACCCCCGACGGTGGTGGGGTCGCCTGGTGGTGCGACGACACCGGCGACGAGCACGGCGCCTGGGTCGTCAGCCCGGCCGACGGCGCGGACCCGTACCCGCTCGTGCCGACCCTCCCGCCGGGCTGGAGCCAGGGCCTGTCGATGGCACCCGGCGTGGTCGCCGTGGCCCTCGCTGACGACACCTCGTACCGGGTCCACGTCGTCGTCGACGGCGGCGAGCCGCGGCTCGCGTACGAGTCCAAGCAGCCCGCCGGGATCGGGCGGGAGTGGGAGCAGACCGAGGGCGGGCTGTCCGCGGACGGGCGGCTGCTCTGCTTCCGGCACAGCGAGCGGGGCGACATCCTGCACTTCGCACTCCGCGTCGTCGACGTCGCGACGGGTACGGCCGTGGCCGACCTCCACGACGAGGGGCTGACCCTGAAGGTGGCGTCCTGGTCGGCCACACCCGGGGACCAGCGACTGGTCGTCCTGCACGAGCGCGAGGGCATCGAGCGCCCGGCGGTCTGGGACCTCCGGACCCGCGCGCTGCACGACCTCGTGATCGACCTGCCCGGCTCGGTCGATGTCGCTTGCTGGTGGCCCGACGCGACCGCGCTCCTCGTGCTGCACGAGCTGGAAGGACGCCGGCAGGCCTACCGGTACGAGCTCGCGGACGGCAGCCTGTCCCTGGTCCACGACCCGGAGGGCTGGATCTCCGGCGCGGGCGTGCGACCGGACGGTGCGGTGTGGATCCGCGAGGGGTCGGCCGAGCGGGCGCCCCGGACCCGTACCGTCGAGGGGCGAGAAGTCCTTGCTCCGCAAGGACTTCTTGCACCAGGCGGTCACCCGCACCAGTCGTTCTCGTTCGACGGGCACGGCGGCCCGACACATCTGCTGCTGACCGTCCCCGACGGGCCAGGCCCCTACCCGACGGTGCTCATGGTGCACGGCGGTCCCGAGTGGGCCTACCCGGACGACCTCGATCCGTGGGAGCAGGCCCTCGTCGACCACGGGTACGCGGTGGCGAAGGTCAACTACCGCGGATCGACCGGCAACGGGGTCGCCTGGCGCACCGTTCTGCACGGCGGCAACATCGGCTTCCCCGAGGTCGAGGATGTCGTCGGCGGCCTCGACCACCTCGTGGCCGTCGGCGTCACCGACCCGGCCAGGGTGGCGATCGAGGGCTGGTCCTGGGGCGGCTACGTCACGCTGCTCGCGGCCGGCCTGCACCCGGAGCGCTTCGCCGCGGCCATCGCCGGCATCCCGGTCTGCGACTCGGTCATGACCCACGAGGACTGCTCGCCGCCGCAGCGCGCCTACGACCTCGCGATCATGGGCGGGAGCCCGGACGAGCTGCCCGGGCGGTACGCCGAACGGTCGCCGATCACCTACGTCGACCGCGTTCGCGCGCCGGTCCTGATCATCGCCGGCGAGAACGACAGCGCCTGCCCGGTCCGACAGGTCCGCCACTACGTGGACCGCCTCACCCGCGTCGGTGGCCGGGTCCAGGCGCACATCTACCCGGCTGGGCACCACGCCACCTCCGTCGACGAACGGCTCGTCCACGCCGAGCTCTCGCTCGCGTTCCTGGCCGAGCACCTGAAGGAGGACCGATGAACGACGTACCGCGGTATGCCGTGACGGGAGCGGCCGGCGCCGTCGGTGGGCGCGTGGCCCGGCGCCTCGAGGCGCTAGGCCTCCCGCAGCGCCTCGTCGTCCGCGACCCCGCCAAAGCCCCCGAGGTCGGCGGCGCGCAGGTGGTCGCTGGTTCGTACGCCGACGGGGAGTCGATGCGCCGCGCCCTCGACGGCATCGACACGCTGTTCCTAGTCTCCGGGCGGGAGAGCCGCACCCGGCTCGAGGAGCACTACTCGGTGGTCGACGCGGCCGCTGCCGCCGGGGTGCGCCGCGTCGTCTACACGTCCTTCCTGGCTGCGGCGCCGGACGCGACGTTCATCCTCGCCCGCGACCACTACGCCACCGAGGAACGGATCCGGTCGACGGCCCTGGCGTACACCTTCCTGCGCGACAGCATGTACCTCGACTCCGTACCGATGATGGTCTGGGCGGACGGCGTGATCCGCGGGCCGGCCGGCGACGGGCGGGTCGCCTGCGTCGCTCGCGACGACGTCGCCGACGTGGCCGTGGTGGCCATGACGCAGGCCGGCCACGAAGGCGCGACGTACGACGTGACCGGCCCGGAGGCGCGCACCTTGACCGAGATGGCCGCGGTCCTGAGCCGGCACCTCGGCCGCACCATCCGCTTCGAGGACGAGACCCTCGACGAGGCGCGGGCCTCGCGGGCCGGCTTCGGCGCGGAGGCGTGGGAGGTGGAGGGCTGGGTGACCTCGTACGCGGCCGTGGCCACCGGCGAGATGGATGTCGTCAGCGACGCGGTGCAACGCGTGACGGGCCATCCCCCGCTCAGCCTCGAGGGGTTCCTCGTCCTTCCAGGTAGCTCTTGAGACCGGCGGCCGCCTGAGACTGGGCCGCGTTGCGCACGATCGGCGTCCAGCCCAGCAGCCGACCCTTGGCACCGAGCGCCATCGCCGCCCACGCGTGGAAGTCGAAGCTGTCCCTCTGCCGCTTGATCTTGCCGCTCTCGAAGTCGAACACCGAGCGGACCCTGTTGACGACCGGGCGCTGCTGCGCCCCGAAGGCGTAGTGCGCCACCCACGACGCCTCCCCGGTCACGTCGTCGGCCTTGATGCCCGACACGTCCAGCTTCAGCCCCGTCGAGCGACCGCAGAGCATCGCCCACATCGCGGGCACCTCGGCACCGTTGAGGTCGGGGAACACCGGGTCGGAGAAGTGCGCGTCCGCCGTGTAGGCAGCACCCATCGTGACCGCGTCCAGCCGGCCGAACGCCGCGTAGAAGTCGTGGATCAGCTGCTCGTTGGCGTGCATCAGGACACCTTCATCGCTGTCGGTTCGACCGGTACGAGCAGGGGTGGCTCGGTGGCCGCGCGCACGTCGTCCACCGTGACCCCTTCGGCCACTTCGCGCAGCACCAAGCCGTCGGCAGTCACGTCGAGCACCGCGAGGTCGGTGATGACCCGATGCACCACTCCGCGACCGGTGAAGGGCAGGGAGCACTCCCGGACGATCTTGTGCGAGCCGTCCTTGGCGACGTGCTCCATCATGACGATGACCCGCTTGGCGCCATGGACGAGGTCCATCGCACCCCCCATGCCCTTGACCATCTTGCCGGGGATCATCCAGTTGGCCAGGTCGCCGGCCGCGGACACCTGCATGGCGCCCAGGATCGCCGCGTCGACCTTGCCGCCGCGGATCATGGCGAACGAGGTCGCCGAGTCGAAGTAGGCGGCGCCGGGAAGGACGGTCACCGTCTCCTTGCCCGCGTTGATCAGATCGGGGTCGACGTCGGCGTCGGTCGGGTACGGCCCGACACCGAGGATCCCGTTCTCCGACTGCAGCACCACGTGAACGCCCTCGGGCAGGAAGTTCGGCACCAGCGTCGGCAGCCCGATGCCCAGGTTGACGTACTGCCCGTCCTGGAGCTCCAGGGCGACGCGGGAGGCGAGCTGGTCGCGGCTGAGCGGCATCAGGCGTCCTTCCGTACGGTCCGGCGCTCGATGCGCTTGTCGGCCGCCTGCTCCGGGGTCAGGGCGAGGACCCGGTGGACGTAGATCCCGGGCAGGTGGATGCGGTCGGGGTCGAGCTCGCCCGGCTCGACCAGCCGCTCGACCTCGGCGATCGTGACCGCGCCCGCCATGGCCGCGAGCGGGTTGAAGTTGCGCGCGGTCTCGTGGAAGACCAGGTTGCCGTGCCGGTCGCCCACCGCAGCCCGCACCAGCGCGAAGTCGGTACGGATCGCCTCCTCCAGCACGTACGTGCGGCCGTCGAACTCCCGCGTGTCCTTGGCAGCGGAGGCCAGCGCCACCGAACCGTCCGGCGCGTAGCGCCAGGGCAGCCCGCCCTCAGCCACCTGCGTGCCGACCCCGGTCGCGGTGTAGAAGGCGGGGATCCCCGCACCACCGGCGCGCAGCCGCTCCGCCAGCGTCCCCTGTGGCGTCAGCTCCACCTCCAGCTCCCCCGACAGGAACTGCCGCTCGAACTCCTTGTTCTCCCCCACGTACGAGCTGGTCGTGCGCGCGATCCTGCGCGCCGACAGCAAGATCCCCAGCCCCCACTGGTCGACGCCGCAGTTGTTGGACACCACCGACAGGTCGGTCGTGCCCTGCTGGTACAACGCCTGGATCAGCACCGACGGAACACCGCACAACCCGAAGCCGCCGACCGCGATGCTGGCCCCGTCAGAGATGTCCGCGACCGCAGCCGCGGCCGAGCCGACCGTCTTGTCCACTCCCATGGCGTGGAGGCTATCGCCTGGCCCGGCTACGATCCGGACGGTGAGCGAACCGGCCGGCTACTCGGGCACGCCGCTGCCGCGCAAGCTCGGGATCAAGGCCGAGCAGTACGTGCGACTCGTCCGAGCGCCGGCCGCCTTCGACCTCGGCGAGCTGCCTGCGGGCGTGACGGTCTCGCGCTCCGACCAGCCGTCGGGTCTGCCGGACCTGACGCTGCTCTTCTGCCCCGACCGGGCGACCCTCGAGCGCTGGTTCGGACCGCTCAAGGCGGAGCTGGCCGCCAACGGCACGCTCTGGGTCGCCTGGCAGAAGCAGGCGAGCAAGATCCCGACCGACATCGGCGAGCGGGGTGTCCGCGAGCACGGGCTGGCGGGCGGCCTCGTCGACGTGAAGATCTGCGCGATCGACGCGGTCTGGAGCGGCATCAAGTTCGTCTACCGGCTGTCCGACCGACCCAACGTCTCGAGGACCCAGGCGTAGACCTCGGCCTCGTAGGCCAGATGCTGGAACCGGCCCGACGGTCCGGTGTGCGCGCCCTCGCCGATCTCCATCCGCAGCAGCAGGTCGTCGCCGGTCGACCCGCCGGCCCGCAGCTTGGCCACCCACTTGGCCGGCTCCCAGTACATGACGCGCGGGTCGTGCACAGCGCCGGTCACGAGCAGCCGGGGCCGGTCGTCGAGGGCAGGCGGGTGGTCGTACGGCGAGTACGCGAGCATCCACGCGAGGTCGTCGGGCCGGCGCGGGTCGCCCCACTCGTCCCACTCCTGCGCCGTCAGGGGGATGGACTCGTCCAGCATCGTGGTGACCACGTCGACGAACGGCACCTCGGCGACGACACCGCACCAGCGGCGTGGCGCCTGCGAGTAGACGGCGCCCGCCAGCAGCCCACCGGCCGACAGCCCCCGGGCCACCAGGCGAGCCCCGTCGACCAGACCGTCGGCGAGCGCGTCCGCCACGGACACGAAGTCGCTGAAGGTGTGCTGCTTGCGGGCCAGGCTGCCGTCCAGCCACCAGCGCCGACCGCCCTCGCCGCCACCGCGGACGTGGGCGTGTGCGAACACCACGCCGCGGTCCAGGAGCGACGGCAACGAGAGGTCGAACTCCGGCTCGTACGAGTACTCGTAGGCGCCGTAGCCGTACAGGAGGCAGGGCGCCGTACCGTCCAGGGCGATGTCGGCGCGCCGGACCACCGTCACCGGGACGAGCGCCCCGTCGGCTACCTCGACGGGATAGGTCTCGCAGATGTATTCGTCCGGGTCGAAGCCGGGCACCTCCCGTCGCTTGAGCAGGGTCCGGTCGCCGGTGTCCAGGTCGATCGAGTACCAGGCGGTCGGCTGGGTGTACGACTCGACGCTCACCGTGACCGCCGTGGCGTCGTAGTCGTCGTTGCGAGCGAGCGCGATGGTGCCGGCCGGCAGACCAGGGTGGACGTCGATCGCCGTGGCTGAGCCGTCCCTGCGAAGGACCCGCAGCAGCAGGCGGCCGCCACGGCGCAGGGTCAGGACCACGTGCTCGGCGAACACGTCGGCCGCCATGAGCCGCTCCTCCGCGTCCTCGCCGACGAGCTCGGTCCAGCTCGCGCGCCCCGGCGATGACACCGGCGCCGACATGAGCCGGAACTCCTGCGCCTCGTCGTCCGTGACGATGACGAGGCGGTCGCCGTCCGGCAGAGGCGCGTGCGACACGGAGTAGAGGACGCCAGGTCGCCGCGGCTCGACGACGAAGGCAGGCGTCTCCGGCCGGTCGGCCGGGACCAGCCAGACCTCGCTGCTGTCCTTCGCCGCCGTGCTGATCACGATGTACCCGCCGGAGCGCGAGCCCTCGACGATCAGCTCGAAGCGGTCGTCCGCCTCCTCGAGGACGAGCACGTCCGTGCCGGCCTCGGTGCCGACCCGGTGCCGCCAGACCTGGTAGGGCCGGTAGGCGTCGTCGGAGACCACGTAGAACAGCCACGCCGAGTCGGCCGACCAGGCGGCGCCGTAGTAGGTCCTCGGCAGCACGTCCGCCAGGTCCGAGCCGGTGCGAAGGTCGCGGAAGCGCAGCTCGTAGACCTCGCTGCCGGCCAGGTCGACCGAGTACGCCAGCAGCCTCCCGTCCGGGCTGACCGTGCGGACACCGATCTCGCAGAAGCTGGAGTCGCCGGCCACCAGATTCTCGTCCAGGAGCATCTCGGCCGTAGATTCTTCCGCTTGGACGCGGAACAACTGCTCGTATTCCTTCCCCGCGACCGTCTGGGTGTAGTAAACAGAGCCCCTGTCCATCCACCTGACTGATCGGTCAGTCGGCACGGTGCGTCGGGTCATCTCGTCGAAGATCAGCTCTCGGAGAGGTCGGGTATGCGCCATCCGCGCGTCGTAGAACCGTCGCTCCGCCCGCAGGTACGCCAACGTCTCCGGCCGCTCGAGGTCGCGCAACCAGTAGTAGTCGTCGACCCGGCGGATCCCGTGCAGCTCGTGGACGGTGGGCTCGCGGGGCGCGATCGGCGCCACCGACGCGGCGCTGGCTGCGGGCTCGGCTCCTTGAGGCATGGGCGCGAACCTAGCGTGACCGGCCGAACGAACGGCAACAGTTCGGCCACGACCCCCTTCCTGACCTGCGCGACAGGACCGGCGGACGGCACGATGACCGAGAACCCAAGACTGCGGAGGCTTCGATGAGCATCTCCCCCAGGCGTCGGCTCGCTGCCGGGCTCGCCATCGCGGCGCTGACCCTTGCGCCGACCGCTGCCTACGCAGCCTCGGCATCACCCTCCGCCTCCCCGTCGGCGACCGCGACACCCCCGCCGGCCACGAAGACGACGTTCACGGTCGGCTTCCTGCAGGACGTCGACTCCCTCAACCCCTACGTCGGCATCCTCGCGTCGTCGTACGAGGCGTGGAACGTGACCTACGACGTGCTGGTGCAGTACAGCGCGAAGGACTTCTCGCCGCAGCCCGGCCTCGCCAGCTCGTGGGAGGAGTCGGCCGACCAGCTGACCTGGACGTACCACCTGCGGCACGGCGTCACCTGGTCGGACGGGGTGCCCCTCACGTCGGCCGACGTGGCCTACACCTTCAACCGGATCATCAACAGCGGCGCCGACGGCGTCGAGCAGGTCAACTTCGGCACGTACGTCGGGAACATCACCAGCGTGACCGCACCGGACCCGTACACGGTCGTCATGAAGACCAAGGTGCCGAGCCCCCGGATGCTTCGCCTGCCGGTGCCGATCCTGCCGCAGCACGTCTGGCAGAACGTCAGCGAGAAGCAGGTCTCGACCTACAAGAACGAGCCGATCGTCGGCTCGGGACCGTTCATCTTCGAGTCGCACCAGACCGGGCAGTTCATCACCTTCAAGGCCAACCCGCACTACTGGGCCGGGGCGCCGCACTTCAGCGAGCTGGTGTACCGCATCTTCCAGAGCGAGGACACGATGGTCGCCGCCCTCAAGAAGGGGGAGGTCGACTTCGTCGACAGCATCCAGGCGACGTCCTACAACGCGCTCAAGGGAGCGTCGAACATCAAGGTCGTCGACGCCTTGTACACCGGCTTCGACGAGATCGGCATGAACACCGGAGCGGCGCTGGTCAGCGGCAAGGCGATCGGCGACGGGAACCCGGCGCTCAAGGACAAGCGCGTGCGGCAAGCGATCGACACCGCGATCGACCGGAAGACCCTCGTCGACAAGGTCGAGGGCGGCTACGCGCTGCCGGGCGACTCGTTCATCCCGCCCATCTATGCCGCGCAGCACTACACGCCGACCACCGACGCCAGACCGTTCAGCATCGAGAAGGCCAACCAGATCCTCGACGACGCCGGCTACACCAAGGGCGCCGACGGGATCCGGATCGACCCGCAGACCGGCAAGAAGCTGTCCCTGCGCCTGTTCGGCCGGTCGACCAGTCCCTCGTCCAAGAACACCGTCCAGTACGTCCAGGGCTGGCTTAAGGAGATCGGGATCAACCCCGAGGTGCAGATCCTCGCGGAAGACAACCTGGACCAGCTGATCGCCCAGGGGAAGTACGACCTGTTCGAGTTCGGTTGGGTCGACGAGCCCGACCCCAGCTATCAGATGTCGGTGTTCGAGTGCGGCTCCAGGAGCACCCTGGACAGCGGCACGATCTCGGCCGGCCTGTCCGACAGCTTCTACTGCAACCCGGCCTACGACAAGATCTCGCACGAGCAGGCGACAACGATCGACCCCGCGGCCCGCAACGCGCTCGTCAAGCAGGGCGAGCAGATCGTCTACGACGACGCCCCGTACGCCATCACCTACTACTACGACGACCTCGAGGCTTACCGCAGCGACCGGTGGACGAACTTCACCCCGCAGCCTTCGCCGAAGGGCGCGTTGCTCTTCCAGTGGGGCGCGTTCAGCTACCTGAGCATCAAGCCCGTGACGGCTGCGACGGGCAGCACCGGTGCGAAGGCGTCGTCCGGGTCCTCGGCCGTGCTCTGGGTGGTCATCGGCGTCGTGGTGCTGCTGCTGATCGGGCTGGTCTTCTTCGTGACGACCAGGCGGCGCACCGCCGACGACCGGGAGTAGCCGGTGGCTGCTGTCGTCCAGGTCGCGGTCGCCGCGGCGGAGCCCTCCGGACCAGAGCCGCTCCGCTCGGGTCAGCGCCGGGACACGCTGCGCTACGTCGCCGGGAAGGTCGCCGCCTCGATCGGCAGCCTCGCGTTCGTCACCGTGGGGAACTTCTTCCTGTTCCGCGTCATCCAGGCCGACCCGGTCGCGGCTATGACGCGCAACACGCACATCTCCGAGACCGCGCGGGCAGCCCTGCGGCACCGGCTCGGCTACGACCAGCCGCTGTGGCACCAGTTCTTCACCTACCTCGGCGCCCTCTGCCACGGCGACCTGGGCATCTCGCTGCGCTACTCCCAGCCCGTCGTCACCGTGATCGCCGACCGGATCTGGCCGACGATCCTGCTGGTCGGCATCTCGACGGTGCTCGCGACCCTGCTCGGCATCTGGCTCGGCATCAACTCCGGGTGGAAGCGCAACGGCGCCTTCGACCGGATCTCGACCGGCAGCACTCTGACGCTGTACGCCATGCCGGAGTTCTGGTTCGGCATGATCCTCATCCTGGTCTTCGCCACCGGCTTCGGCCCGATCCCGGGGATCTTCCCGACCAGCGGCCTGGTCGACCCCGACGTGAGCATGAGCTCCCCCCGCGGGGTGCTGAACGTGGCGTTCCACCTCGTCCTGCCGGTCGTGACGCTGACGCTGTCCTACCTGGCCGAGTACTCGCTCGTCATGCGCTCGTCGCTGATCGACGAGATGGGCTCGGACTACCTGCAGACGGCCAGGGCCAAGGGGCTCCGGGACCTCGAGGTCCGCAACCGGCACGCCGTGCCCAACGCCCTGCTGCCTTCGGTGACGGTCATCGTGCTCAACCTCGGCTTCGTCATCAGCGGCGCTATCACCATCGAGACGGTCTTCTCGATCCCGGGGCTGGGCCTGCTCACGTACACCGCGATCCAGACCCCCGACCTGCCGCTGCTGCAGGGCCTGTTCCTGCTGTTCTCCGGCTCGGTGATCCTCGCGAACCTCATCACCGACCTGCTCTACACCTGGCTCGACCCTCGGGTGCGTCCGGCATGAGCGTCGACGAGCGCCAGGAGAGCGCTGCCTTCACGGGCGGCTCGGCGCGCTCGATCGCCTGGGCCCGCCGGCGCAGCTCCGTCGCCCGGATCTGGGGCGAGTTCCGGCACGAGCGGGCCGGGATGGTGGGCCTCGGCGTCCTCGTGTTCTTCATCCTCGTGGCGGTGTGCGCCCCGCTGCTGGCGAGCAGCTCCGGGCTGGACGTAACGAAGGCGACCGGCAAGCTGCTCGCGCCGCCGTACCCGGGCTACCCGCTGGGAACCGACGAGAAGGGCCGCTCGGTCCTCACCCTCACGATCTGGGGCGCCCAGATCTCGTTGCTGATCGGGTTCCTCGCGTCGCTGGTCGCGATGGTCATCGGGACGCTGGTCGGCATCGCGTCCGGCCACTTCACCGGATTCGTCGCCGGCCTGCTGAACCGGCTCACCGAGTGGTTCCTGGTCGTACCCTTCCTGCCCTTGGCCATCGTGCTCGCGAGCATCCTCGGACACTCGTTCTGGGTGATCATCCTCGTCATCGGCATCACCAGCTGGGCCTACACGGCCCGGCTGATCCGGGCCCAGACGCTGTCGATCGAGGCGCGGCCCTACCTCGAGCGGGCCCGCGCGCTCGGAGCCGGGCACTGGCACCAGATGACCCGGCACGTGCTGCCCAACGTGATGCCGCTGGTCTTCGCCAACACGACCCTGACGGTTGCGGTGTCGATCCTGTCCGAGACGACGCTGTCGTTCCTCGGCCTCGGCGACCCGTTCCACGTCTCGTGGGGGACGATTCTCGAGTCGGCCTTCGACCAGGGCGCGATCACCAACGGCGCCTGGTGGTACCTGTTCCCGCCCGGCATCGCGATCATCCTGGTCGTGCTGGCGTTCACCCTCGTCGGCCGCGCCCTCGAGACCGTGCTCAACCCGCGGCTCCGGGAGCGCTGACCGATGCTGCTCGAGCTCGTCGACCTCTGCGTCACCTACCACACGCGCGCGGGTGGCATCCCGGCCGTCCGTGGCGTCGACCTGTCCCTGGACAGCGGCGAGATCCTCGGCGTGGCCGGCGAGTCCGGCTGCGGCAAGTCGACTCTCGCCAGCACCATCCTCCGGCTGCAGCCGGCCTCGGCGAAGGTGTCCGGGCAGGTGCTCCTCGAAGGCGAGGACGTCCAGACGATGAAGTGGTCGCAGCTTCGGGCCGCGCGCTGGGCCAAGGCGTCCATCGTGTTCCAGGGCGCGCTGCACTCCCTCAACCCGGTACGCACGGTCGGGCAGCAGATCGCCGAGCCGATCCTGCTGCACGAGAAGGTGACCGACTCCGCTGCAGACAAGCGGGTCGGCGAGCTGCTCGAGCAGGTCGGCCTGCCGGCGCGGCGCGCGAAGGCCTACCCGCACCAGCTCTCCGGCGGCCAGAAGCAGCGCGTGATGATCGCGATGGCGCTCGCCTGCCGTCCTCGGCTGATCATCGCCGACGAGCCGACGACCGCGCTCGACGTGATGGTGCAGGCGCAGGTGCTCGACCTCCTCGTGTCGCTCGTGCGGGAGCTGGACGTCGGGCTGATGATGATCAGCCACGACCTCTCCGTGCTCGGGTCGACCTGCGACCGCGTCGCCGTCATGTACGCGGGGAAGATCGTGGAGACGGGCGACGCAGAGCAGGTGTTCGGGTCGCCCGAGCACCCGTACGCGGCAGCGCTGTCCGCCGCGTTCCCGACGATCGGGGACCTCTCGTCCCGACGCGCCCCCAAGGGCCTGCCCGGCGACCCGCCGGACCCGACCAACCTGCCCTCGGGCTGCTCCTTCCATGTGCGGTGCCCGGTCGCGTTCGAGGCTTGCTCGACGGTCGAGCCGCCGCTGCTCGCCGTCGGCGCAGGCCGGCAGGCCGCGTGCCTGCTCGTCGAGGCGAGGCAGTCATGACTGCGGCTGGGGAGACGGCAGCCGGCAAGGTCCCGGCGATCGAGGTGCACGACGTGCACGTCACGTTCAAGGCGCGCGGGTCGACGCCCGCGGCCCGGGCGGTCGACGGCGTGGAGCTGGCCGTGGCCCAGGGCGAGATCCTCGCGCTCGTCGGCGAGTCCGGCTGCGGCAAGACGACGCTCGCCCGATCGCTGCTCGGGCTCGTCACGCCCGGCACGGGCACGGTGGTCCACCTCGGCAAGCCCCTCGAGTACAGCGGGCGGGCGCTCAAGGCGTACCGGCGCAGCGTCCAGCTGGTCCTGCAGGACCCGTCGGGCGCACTCAACCCCAGGCACACCGTGTACGAGGCCGTGGCGGAGGGGTTGCGCATCCACAAGGTTCCCGGCGACGAGCGGGCGCTGGTCTCGCGGGCGCTGTCCCGCGCGGGGCTGCGACCGCCCGAGCGGTTCTTCCTCACCTACCCGCACGAGCTCTCGGGCGGCCAGCGGCAGCGCGTCGTCATCGCCGGCGCTCTGGTGCTCGAGCCGTCGGTCATCGTCGCCGACGAGCCGGTCTCGTCGCTCGACGCGTCGGTCCGTGGCGAGATCCTGGCCCTGCTGCTCAGGCTGCGCGACGACCTCGGGCTGACGGTGCTCGTCGTCACGCACGACCTCGGGCTCGCCTGGAACATCGCCGACCGCATCGCGGTGATGTACCTCGGCCGCATCGTCGAGATCGGGTCCACAGAGGACGTCCTCGAGCGGCCGCAGCACCCGTACACGAAGGCCCTGCTGTCGGTGGTGCCGGAGATCAAGCACGTGGAGCCGGTCGTCCTCGCCGGCGAGCCACCGGACCCGACCAGGATCCCGGGCGGCTGCCGGTTCCACCCGCGCTGCCCCGCGCTCGCCTCGGGAGCAGCAGCGGCGGCAGGGGTCGACGAGCTGTGCCGCACCGCCGAGCTGCCGGTCCTCCCGGCCGAGGCAGGACATCACGCGTCCTGCTTCCTCACGGGTACCTGACCATGCCATGCTTACTGACGCATGAGTCAGTAAGCACAGAGGTCAGCAAGCACAGAGTTCAGCAAGCAGGTGATAGCCCTGGGCGGATCGTCGGCGAGGAGAGCACGTGAGCAACGCGTACGACGTCATCGTGGTCGGTGGAGGCCACAACGGACTCGTCGCCGCCGCGTACCTGGCCAAGCAGGGGCTCCGTACCGTCGTGCTCGAGAAGCGGCCCGTCGTCGGCGGAGCCGCCGTGAGCGAGCACCCCTTCGGCCCCGACTACACGGTGACCTCGCTGTCCTACGTCGTCTCGCTGTTCCCTCCGTCGCTGGTACGGGACCTGCAGCTGGACCGGCACGGCTACCACGTCTACCCGCAGGGCCCGTACTTCGCACCGCGCCGCGACGGCCAGTACCTCCAGCTGCCGTCCGACCACGCGAGGCGGCGCGAGCAGATCCAGAAGTTCTCCTCCAAGGACGCCGACGCGATCGAGGCGTGGGACCGCAAGCTGGACGAGATCGGGCGGGTCCTCGGCCCGCTGCTCGGTGACATCCCGCCCAAGGTGGGGTCCCGACGGCCGGCCGACCTCGCCCGGCAGGCCCTCCTGCTGCGGCGGCTCAAGTCGGTCGACGCGCGCAAGGCCGTGGACATCACCCGGCTCATGACGACGAGCGTCGCCGACCTCGTCGACGACCACTTCGAGTCCGACGCGATGAAGGGGCTGCTCTCGGTGTCCGGCGTGATCGGCACCTGGGCCGGACCGCGCTCCCCCGGCACCGCGTACGTGATGCTGCACCACCACCTGGGCGACCCGGGAACCGGAGAGACCGGAGCATGGGGCTTCCCGCGCGGGGGCATGGGCGGCGTGACGCAGGCGCTCGCCGCGGCGGCGCGCTCCTTCGGGGCCGAGATCCGCACCGACGCGGGGGTCGCCCGCATCAGCACCACGGCCGGAGCGGCGACCGGCGTCGTGCTCGAGTCGGGCGACGTGCTCACAGCACGCACGGTGATCACCACGGCGCACCCGCAGATCTCGTTCCTGCAGCTGCTCGACCGGCGCGACCTGCCGGCCGACTTCGTCGAGGAGATCGAGACCTGGAAGTCCCGCAGCGGCACGGTCAAGGTCAACCTCGCGGTCGACCGGCTGCCCGAGTTCGCCGCCAAGCCCGGCTACGACCCCGAGGTGCACGGCGGCACCATCGTCCTGGCTGAGTCGCTCGACGACATCGAGGGCGCGTTCCAGGAGGCGGTCTCAGGGCGCCCGGCGACGCTGCCGTTCGCCGACATCTGCATCCCCAGCGTCTTCGACGACTCGCTCGCGCCGGAGGGACACCACGTCGTCTCGATGTTCACGCAGTGGGTGCCGCACACCTGGAACGCCGAACCGCACACCGACGAGCTCGAGTCATACGCGGACCGGCTCGTCGCTCGCATGGACGAGGTCGCCCCCGGCTTCGCCGACTCCGTGCTGCACCGGCAGATCATCGGGCCGTACGGGATGGAGCACGACTACCACCTGATCGGCGGCAACATCTTCCACGGCGAGCTGACCGTCGGGCAGATGTTCCACGCCCGCCCGGCCGCGGGGTACGCCGACCTCCGTACGCCGATCCACGGGCTGTACCAAGCAGGTTCGGCCACGCACGGGGGCGGCGGCGTCACCGGTGTCCCCGGCCGCAACGTGGTGAAGCAGGTGCTGTCCGACCGTCGCCGGGCATCGCTCAAGCGGCGCGCCGGGCTCGGGGGCTGACCGCGGTGGGCCGCCTCCAGGCAGCGCTCCCGCGCGCGCACTACGTCGACGCCGACACCTGGCGCGCCGAGCGCGAGCAGGTGCTGATGCGCGCATGGACGTGCGCCGGGCGGCTGCACGAGCTGGGCCTCACCAGCCCGGGCCGGCTGGCCGTCGTCGAGGTGCTCGGCGAGTCGGTGATCGTCACCGTTGCCAAGGACGGTGCCCTCCACGCGCACTACAACGTCTGCCGGCACCGCGGCTCGCAGCTCGTACCCGTCGAGCCCGGCGCCGACCTCCCGGCCCCGAGCAAGGCCTGGGCGCTGCGCTGCCCGTACCACTCCTGGACGTACGACCTCGACGGCTCGCTGCGCTACGCACCGCACACCGACGACGTCGACGACTTCGACCCCGCCGGGTTCGCGCTGCACAGGGTCGGTGTCGACGCCTGGGGCGGGTTCTTGTGGCTCAACCTCACGCCGGGCGACCGGTCGCTCGCCGACGAGCTGGGACCCGTGCCGGACCGGATCCGCCGCTACCCCCTGGAGTCCCTCGTCGTGGGGCGGCAGCTGGTCTACGACGTCGCGGCCAACTGGAAGCTGGTCGCCGAGAACTACAACGAGTGCTACCACTGCGGGCCGGTGCACCCCGAGCTGGTCCGGCTGGTCCCCGCCTTCGGCGGTGGCGGGCAGGGCCTCGACTGGGACGGCGGCGTGCCGCATCGCGAGGGCGCCTGGACGTTCACCGCGTCGGGCACGTCGGACCGCGACCGCTTCCCTGACCTCGACGCCGACGAGCGCGAGCGGCACAAGGGCGAGCTCGTCTACCCGAACCTGCTGCTGTCCCTGTCCGCCGACCACGTCGCCGCGTTCCGGCTCGAGCCGCTCGCCGTGGACCGTACGCGAGTGACCTGCGACCTGCTGTTCGCGCCGACCGAGGTGGCCAAGCCGGTCTTCGACCCCACCGACGCGGCCGACTTCTGGGACGTCGTGAACCGCCAGGACTGGGCGATCTGCGCGTCGGTCCAGCGCGGCATGACGTCGCGGGCCTACCGACAGGGCTGGTACGCGCCGATGGAGGACGCGTCCCTCGACATCCGGCGGTGGCTGCTCCCCCGGCTGGGCTCGGAGCACGGCCTCGAACCGACGGACGGCGCCTCGTGACCGAGCGGTTCGAGTACGCCGTCGTCGGCCTCGGCGCCCTCGGCAGCGCCACGGCCTGGCAGCTGGCCCGCCGCGGCGCTAGCGTCGTCGGGCTCGAACGGTTCGCCCTCAGCCACGAGCGCGGCGCCTCCCACGACAGCTCGCGGATCCTGCGGCACAGCTATCACACGCAGGACTACGTGCGGCTCACCTTCGAGGCGTACGACGACTGGGCGACGCTCGAGGCCGACACGGGCGAACGGTTCGTGACGGTGACTGGGGGGATCGACCTCTTCCCGCCCGGCTGCGCGATCCCACCGGACGACTACACCGCGTCGATGGCCGCCTGCGCGGTGCCGTACTCGGTGCTGGACAGGGCCGAGGTGGCCGAGCGCTGGCCGCAGATCACGCTGCCGGAAGGCACGCTGGCCATCCACCAGGAACGTACGGGGATCGTGCCGGCCGCCCGCGGCACCACTGCGATGCAGCGCGAGGCGACCGCTCGCGGAGCCGTGCTGCGAGGGGAGTCCGCCGTCACTGCCGTGCGCGACCTCGGCACGGCCGGCCTCGAGGTCGACGCCGGCGGCCAGACCTACCGCGTCCGCCGGCTCGTCGTCACCGCCGACGCGTGGACCAACGACGTCGTCGGTCACCTCGGCGCGCACGTACCGCTGACGGTGACCCAGGAGCAGGTCACCTACTTCACGCCGGCCCGGCCGGCCGACTTCGCGCCCGAGGCGTTCCCGGTGTGGATCTGGATGGACGACCCGTCGTTCTACGGATTCCCCACGTACGGCGAGGCGACGGTCAAGGCGGCGCAAGACTGCGGGGGGCCGCCTGTCACCGGGGACGACCGCTCGTTCGAGCCGGACGCCGACCGGCAGCGGCTGCTCGCCGACTTCATGGCGCAGACGTTCCCGGCGAGCGGTCCACCGACCCGGTCCAAGACCTGCCTCTACACCCTCACGCCCGACCGGGACTTCGTCCTCGGAGCGCTGCCAGGCCACGAGTCGGTGGCGGTGGGCCTCGGGGCGGCGCACGGGTTCAAGTTCGCACCCACCTTCGGCCGGTTGCTCGCCGACCTCGCGACGACGGGGGAGGCGGGCACGGCGGTCGACCTCACCCAGTTCCGGCTCGACCGGCCGGCGCTGACCGACCCCGACTACGTCGGGAGCTGGCTGGTATGAGCACTCCGTCGGCCACCGCTCGGTCAGCGCAGGGTCTCGACCGGGAGCCCGAGCTCGGAGGCGGCCTGGCCGCTGACCCAGTCGGCCATCTCGCTGCGCGTCAGCAGGCCCCGGTGCACCGTCACCTGGATCGCCAGCCCGTCGATGAGCGCCGTGATCCGCCAGGCGGCCGCGTGGGGGTCGTCGCAGCGGAACTCCCCCGACTCGACCCCGGAAGCGATGATGTCCGCGACTGCGTCCTTCCACTGCAGGTCGAGCCGCTTGGAGACGCGCCGGAGCTCTGGCGACCGCAGCGCCGCCGCCCACGCGTCGACCCACAGCGTCCAGCCGGGCGGCGTGGAGCCGACCGGCGAGTACAGCCGGAGCACGGCGCGCAGCCGGGTGGTCGCCGTGCCCGGGCCGTCGACGGCCTTGGCGAGGCGGACCAGGTCGCGCTCGGCGGCATAGGCGAACGCCTCGGCCAGGAGCCGGTCCTTGGTCTCGAAGTGGTAGAAGATCAAGGCTGGCGAGACGCCGAGCGCGCCGGCGATGTCGGACACGCGCGTGTGCGCCAGACCGCTCTTCTGCACCTCGGTCACGGTCGCCGCGAGAATCTCTTCCCGGCGGACTTCTACCTTTCTGCGGGCCACGCCCGGACCTTACTGTTACCCGACTCCGCGAGGGAGATCCTGTGACTGTTACGCCGATCACGACCGCTGCTCCGCTGGACCCGGAGGCACTCGCCTCCGCGCTCCTGCCGTTCGGCGGGTCCACGATGCTGCCGTCCGGCGCGTACACCGATCCGGCGGTCCTCGCCTGGGAGCGACGGCACTTCGTCGCCGGCTCCTGGGCCTGCGTCGGCCGCGTCGAGGACGTGGCCTACGACGACGGCGGCCGCGCCCTCAGCCAGCGCGCACTCATGGTCGGCGACATCCCCGTGCTCGTGACGCTCTCCGGTGCCGGAGGCGCTGGCGGCGTGCGCGCCTTCGCGAACACCTGCCGGCACCGCGGACACGAGCTGCTCCCCGAGGGCGGTACGACCGACGCCCGTGCCGTCACCTGCCCGTACCACGCCTGGTCGTACGGGCTCGACGGCGCCGTGATCGCGGCACCGGACTTCAGCGAGGTGGCCACGTTCGACCGCTCGCAGTACGGGCTCGTACCGCTTCCGGTCGAGGTCTGGCACGGCTGGGTGTTCGTCAACGCCACCGGCGACGCGGCGCCGTTCGCCGAGCACATCGGCGACCTCGACCGCCTCGTCGCGCCGTACGCGCCCGAGCGGCTGGTACGGCGCGACCGGCACTCGTACGAGATCGCCGCCAACTGGAAGCTGGTCGTCGAGAACTACCACGAGTGCTACCACTGCCCGCTGATCCACCCCGAGCTGTGCCAGGTGTCGCCGCCCACGTCAGGCGAGAACTACGACCTGCCAGGGGCCTGGGTCGGCGGATCGATGGAGCTCGACGCCAAGGCGGTCACCATGTCCCTGTCGGGGGCCTCGGACGGCATCCCCATCCAGGGCGTGCACCCGCGCATGGTCGAGTACCTCGGACTGTTCCCCAACCTGCTGATCTCGCTGCACCCCGACTACGTGATGGCGCACCGCATGGTGCCGCTCGCGCCGGACCGTACCTGGATCGAGTGCTCCTGGTACTTCGTCTCCGACGACGTCGACCCGGCCTACGCGGTCGACTTCTGGGACCTCACGAACCGTCAGGACTGGGGTGCCTGCGAGTCCGTGCAGCGGGGCCTCACGTCCCCGCACTTCAAGCCCGGGCCGTTCGCCCCGAGCGAGGACGCCGTGCACCAGTGGGTGACGATGGTCGCCCGCGCCTACCAGGGCATCCCCCCGCACCTCCCCGGTCGATCTTGAGAGATCCATCCGCGACACGCTCGGAGGGCTGCAACTCTCAAGACCGACACCGGGGGAGGCGGGTAGGTCAGCGGTGCTGGGCGTGCGGGGCGTGCCCGCCGAAGCTGGCGAACTGCCCACCCGACTGATGGAACGTCACGGTGCGTCCAGCCTCATGCCGGCCGACGAACGACGGGTCCACCGACCGTCCTGGGCCCACCTTGTGCGTGGACTGAGACTTTGCGGCGTCGGACCTGATCGCTGCGGACGACGCGTCACCGGTGCGAGCAACGTGCCGCCCGTGGTGGCGGCCATCACGATCTGCGCCGAACAGCAGACCGCGGATCCCGGCCGTGGCCAGCGCGGCGTGAACCGCGTCCTTCGTCGTCGCGGCAAGGATCTCCGCCTTGAGGGCGAGCAACGCGGCGCTCCTGGCCGTGAGCCGCGTCGTGATGTCGGCCTTCTGGGCATCGGCGAGCACAGTGCTCGCCGACACGCGTGCCTGGACCTTGACGATCCAGGCTAGGCGAGCGTCGATGCGCTGCACCAGCCGTGCCTGCATCTCGGCCAACGTCACGTGCATGGCCGACGCGTCGTGCCGCGCGGTCGTGCTCGGATCCTTCTGGTCAGCCGCACCGGTGCCTGCGAGGGCAGGGCCGGCGATGCCGAAGCTGAGCACTGCGGCGCCGGCTATGGCGGTGATCTTCTTGGCGTTGTCGATCCTCATCAGATGGTGCCTCCTTGGGAATGCGTGATCGTGCATTCGTGCCTCGTGAGGCTGCCCGAACGAGTCGGGGCATGAACCATCCGAACACCATATTTCGGACAGGGTCAAACCGGTCAGCCCGCGATCGGCAGTGGTCGGCCGTGCCCCTGACTCAGCATCTCCGCAGGTCAGGACGGGTGTCGCGACTCGATCGCGACGGCGACACGCCCGTCCCAAGATCGCTCGGCCGCCCCGTCGACGCGTTCACCCGTACGGCCCAACGCGCCCGATCAAGGAACGCGCCGTCAGGGCCTCAGCAGGCGGCGGAGCTCGTCGACGGGCAGGCCCTGGCGGGTGGTCCCCGCGCGACCGGTCACGGTCGGCGANGTGAGCATCGAGTTGAGCACCGCCTCCTCCGAGGCGTCGACCACCGCCTCGAAGAACGGGTTGAGGTCCGACGCGCCCAGCGCCGCAGGGCCGGTCATCCGCCCGGCCCGGTCGGCGCGGATCCCGGTCGCACAGGCGAGGAAGATCTCGCCGCTCCCGTGGTGGGCCGTGGAGCCGGTACGGGCCAGGCCGAGGCCCACGCGCCGCGCGAGCCTGGCGCAGGCGGCACCGTCCAAGGGTGCGTCCGTGACGACGACACCGATGCACGAGCCGGCCGGGCGCGGAGGCGGCTCGTACGGGTCCGGCGGGAGCAGCCGGCCCACCGGCACCCCAGCGACCGTGAGCCGGGCCCGGTCCCCGAAGTTGGTCATGAGCAGGACCCCGACGGTATGACCGGACGGGACGATCCGGGACGACGTACCTATGCCGCCCTTGAACCCGAGGCAGGTCATGCCGGTACCGCTGCCGACCGAACCCTCGGCTGGCGGGAGCAGCGACCCGACCGAGGCCCTCGCGTCCGCCCACGCCGCGGCGACGTCAGCGTGCGTGACCTGCATGCGGCGCACGTCGTTCAGGTCGGAGTCGTCGCACTCCCCGACGACCGGGATAGCGACGTCGTCGCCGATCCCCGGCTCGATCTCGGTCAGCAGCACGCAGGCCGCGTCATACACCCGCCCGAGCTGCATCGTCGAGGTCAGGAAGACCGGAGTCTCGACCAGGCCCCACTCGGCGGCAGTGAGGAAACCGGTGCACTCCCCCGCACCGTTCAGCACGGCACCACCAGCGGGTACAGGCCGCCGGAACGCATCGTCGGCGACGTGGAGCACCGTCACCCCGGTGCGCGCCACACCGCGGCCGGCCGGCGGGTCCGGCTCGTCACGCCAGACGGTCGCGTGCCCCAGACCGACACCGGGCACGTCGAGCACCGAGCTCGTAGGGCCAGGGGGAAGCGTCCCGATTCTGATTCCTAGGTCAGCGGCGCGCGGCATGGTGGCATCCTGCACCACATGGTCACCCCGTTGCGTGTTCCCGTGGTCTGGTCGGAGGACTGCCTGCGGCACGAGCCCCTCGCCGAGATCTGGCTGGGAGTACGGACGGCCGGCACCGAGGTGCCCGCCCGCGCGACCGCGATCCGTACCGCCGCAGAGACCGCCGGCGCCTCGGTCGTCCCTGCCACGGCGCACTCCGACGACGTCCTCGGGCGCGTCCACGACCAAGGCCTGCTGGACCACCTGCGCACGATCGACGCCGCCTGGACGGAGGCCGGGCTCACCGTGGACCCCGGTCAGGACCGCGTGGTCCCGTACCTGTTCCCGACGGAGGCCCTGCTGGCCGGGCACCCGCTTAGATCGCCGACGGCCGTGCACGCGAAGGCCGGCCGGTACTGCTACGACACGATGACGCTGGTCGGACCGGGTACGTGGGAGGCGGCCCGCGGAGCCGTCGACGCGGCTCTGACGGCCGTCGACCTCGTGCGCCGCGGCGAGGCCCGCGTCGCCTACGCCCTCTGCCGGCCGCCAGGGCACCACGCCGGGCGGGACTCGTTCGGCGGGTCCTGCTACCTCAACAACGCCGCTGCCGCGGCAGAGGCGCTGCGCGACGNGGGCCACGAGCGCGTCGCTGTCATCGACATCGACGCCCACCACGGCAACGGCACGCAAGCCCTGTTCTACGGGCGCGGCGACGTCTTCTTCGGNTCGCTGCACGTCGACCCGGGGGCCGGCTGGTTCCCGCACTACGTCGGCTTCGCCGACGAGACCGGACGTGGCGCCGGGGCGGGCACGAGCCTCAACTTCCCCCTCGCGCCCGCTACGGGTGACGGCCTGTGGCTGGCGGCCGTCGACCGGCTCGCCGGTGCGGTGTCGGCGTTCGGGGCGACCGCGCTGGTGGTCTCGCTCGGCGTGGACGCAGCGGGCGACGACCCGGAGAGCCCCCTGCTGGTCACCGTCGACGGCTATCACGAGGCGGGCGCGACGCTCGGTGCCCTCGGTCTGCCGACGGTCGCGGTGCAGGAGGGCGGCTACCACCTGGAGACGCTGGGCGCACTGGTCATGGCCACCCTCGACGGCCTCGCCGGCTGACCGTCTCTCTCTCCCCCCC
>JGI24140J50213_10000268_pt1 | contig 24395 bp, 17 predicted proteins | sample BarGraIncu00222A_FD_50213 | JGI IMG/M metagenome (IMG submission 50213)
CCTTCATGCCGGAGGTCCCGCACGCCTCGAACGGGCGCAGCGGGTTGTTCAGCCAGACGTCGCAGCCCGGGTAGAGGTACTTGGCCATGGCAATGTCGTAGTTCGGCAGGAAGACGACGCGGTGACGGACTTCAGGGTCGTCCGCGAACCTCACCAGCTGCTGGATGAGCCTCTTACCGGTCTCGTCGTTGGGATGGCTCTTGCCCGCGATGACCAGCTGTACGGGACGCTTGGGGTCCAGCAGGATCCGCTTCAGTCGCACAGGGTCCCTCAGCATCAGGGTGAGCCGCTTGTAGGTCGGCACCCTGCGGGCGAAACCAATCGTCAGCACGTCCGGATCCAGGATGTCCCCGATCCAGCCCAGCTCGGCCGGGCTGGCGCCCCGCCTCAGCCAGCTGGCCTTCATCCGCCGGCGGGCCTCTCCGACCAGCTGCTGGCGCATCTTTCGCTTGACCGCCCAGATCTCGTCACCGGGGATGTCGACAATCCCCGCCCAGGCATCATGCTCGGCGACATCGATGGTCCCCAGGTGCTTAGCCGCCAGCTCGAAGACCCTGCGGTCCACCCAGCTGGCAGCATGAACACCATTGGTGATACTCGTGATCGGGATCTCGTCGTCGTCGAACCCGGGCCACAGACCATCGAACATCTGACGGCTGACGACCCCGTGCAGCTGGGAGACACCGTTGGCCCGCTGCGCCAGGCGAAGTCCCATGACCGCCATGTTGAACACACCGCTCTGCCCACCGGGGTAGTCCTCGGCGCCCAGGGCCAGCAGGCTCGCGACGGGCACGCCGGCAATGGCGCAGTCGCCGCCGAAGTACAGCTGGATCTGGTCGGCGCCGAAACGGTCGATCCCGGCAGGGACCGGCGTGTGCGTGGTGAAGACCGTACCGGCCCGGACCGCTTCCAGGGCCTCATCGAAGCTCATGGCGTACCGGTCGGTCAGCTCGCGGATTCGCTCAACGCCCAGGAACCCGGCGTGACCCTCGTTGGTGTGGAAGACGTCCGGAGCCGGTGCTCCGCTCAGCCGTGACCACAGCCGCAGCGCTCGCACACCGCCGATACCCAGCAGCAGCTCCTGCTGCAGGCGCAGCTCACCGGTGCCGCCATAGAGGCGGTCGGTGATTCCGCGGGCGCCTTCGTCGTTGTCCTCGACATCGGAGTCGAGCAGCAGCAGGGGAACCCGGCCGACCTGGGCCTTCCACACATGGGCGTGAAGCACCCGGCCGCCTGGAAGGTCAATCGTGATGACGCAGGGCTTTCCGTCGCCCTCCCGCAGCAGTGCCAGCGGCAGGTCGTCCGGGTCGAGCACCGGGTAGGTCTCCTGCTGCCAGCCGTCGCGGCTCAGCGACTGCTTGAAGTAGCCCGTCTTGTAGAACAAGCCGACGCCAACGACCGGCACGCCCAGGTCAGAGGAGGTCTTGAGGTGGTCCCCGGCCAGGATGCCCAGACCACCGGAGTACTGCGGCAGTGCCTCAGTGATGCCGAACTCGGGGCTGAAGTAGGCGATCGAGGCGGGCGCGCCCCCCTCTACCTGGGCGGCCCAGCTCTGATACCAGCGGGGGTGGCTCAGATACGTCTGCAGATCTTCGGCCGCCTCGTGAACACTGGCCACGAACGCCTCGTCGGCGGCCAGTGCCCTCAGCTCACCGGGCGACAGCGCCGAGAGCATCCTGGCGGGCTCCTCGTGAACCTGGGCCCAGCGCTTCGGGTCGATCCCGGAGAAAAGGTCCTGGGTGGCGGGGTGCCAGCACCATCGCAGATTGCTGGCGAGCTCTCCTAACGCGCTGATCGGCTCGGGCAGGACAGTTCGGACACTGAATCGACGAATAGCCTTCACGATCAAGAAGCATAGGCGACGTCTCTGCGAGGCTGTGCAAGTTCTTGCAAAGCCTGTTTGTTTCTTGCAGAGCGACGGCACCTCCGGGTCCCCCCGGTGAGCTAACCCCACCGTCTCGCGGTCCTGCCCACGGCACCGGGTAGCCTCGGACTGATGACTGCGAGCCAACGTCACGGTGCACCCAAGCTGGCACCCGAGCCAGCGCCCCACTCTGCTGCCCCACGCCCGATTGGCCGCATTCCGGTCCTGGCGGTCGCCCCGTGTGTCGAGAACGGCGCGTTCCCTGCCAAGTCGGTGGTCGGCGAGTCGTTCGAGGTCACGGCCACGGTCTTTCGCGAGGGACATGACGCCGTGCAGGCGACAGTGGTCCTGACCGACCCCGACGGCGCGCAGCACCAGGTGCCGATGACGCTGGTCACTCCCGGGCTGGACCACTGGTCAGCCACGATCGTCGCGGACAGGACCGGCGGGTGGTTCTACCGGGTGGAGGGCTGGTCGGACCCGTATGGCACCTGGGAACACGACGCAGCCATCAAGGTCGCCGCCGACGTCGACACCGAGCTGATGCTGCAGGAGGGCGCACTGGTTCTGGGCCGGACATTGTCGGAAGTGACCAGGTCCCCTGCCCAGGCCACCCCGATCAGGAACGCCATCACCGCCCTGCGCGACACGACCCGGCCGGCGCCGGCACGTCTGCAGCCGGCGCTGGCCCTGGACGTGCGCGCCGAGCTGGACCGCGCCCCGTTGCGTGACCTGGTGAGCCCCGGGACCGAACACCGCTGGCTGGTGGAACGCGAACGCGCGCTGTATGGCGCCTGGTATGAGATCTTCGTGCGCTCGGAGGGAGCGACCCAGGACCCCACCACAGGGTTATGGACCTCTGGGACCCTGGTGACCGCGGCGCAGCGCCTGAGGGCCATCGCGGACATGGGCTTCGACGTCGTCTACCTGACCCCGATCCACCCGATCGGCACCGTCAACCGCAAGGGCCCGAACAACACGCCGGTGGCCGGGCCACTGGATCCGGGGTCCCCTTATGCGATCGGTTCGGGCCAGGGTGGCCACGATGCCATCGCACCCGAGCTGGGGACCTTTGCCGACTTCGACGCCTTCGTCGCACAGGCCCGCTCGCTCGGTCTGGAGGTTGCCCTGGACCTTGCCCTGAACTGCGCCCCAGACCATCCGTGGGTCAGCGCCCACCCGCAGTGGTTCACCCAGCGTGCCGACGGGAGCATCGCCTGCGCGGAGAACCCGCCCAAAAAGTACGAGGACGTCTACCCGCTCAACTTCGACAACGACCCGGCCGGCATCTACGCCGCGATCCGGGCGGTCGTCCAGGTCTGGCTCGACCACGGCGTCACCATCTTCCGGGTCGACAACCCGCACACCAAGCCTCTGCCTTTCTGGCAGTGGCTGATCGCCGATGTGGCCGCCACAGCGCCGGACACCATCTGGCTGGCCGAGGCTTTCACCAGGCCGGCGATGATGCATGCCCTGGGCAAGGTCGGTTTCCAGCAGTCCTACACGTACTACACCTGGCGGATCCAGAAGTGGGAGCTGCAGGAGTACGCCACCGAGCTCGCCGGGAGCGCCGCAACGTATATGCGTCCGTCCTTCTGGCCGACCACGCACGACATCCTGCCGCCCTACCTGCAGTACGGCGGGCCAACCGCCTGGAAGATCCGCGCGGCCCTGGCAGCAACCCTGGTGCCGACGTACGGAATCTACGCCGGGTACGAGCTGGTTGAGGATGTCGCGCGCCCTGGGGTCGAAGAGCAGATCGACAACGAGAAGTACCAGCTGAAGGACCGCCGGTGGGCCGACTACCAGGACGGTGGCCCCAAGGCCGGCCAGTCACTGGCGCCGTACCTGACCTTGATCAACCAGATTCGCCGCGAGCACCCTGCCCTGCACTGGCTGCGCAACCTGCACCTGCATCATGTGGACGACGAGAACGTCATGGCGTTCTCCAAACGCGCCAACGCCGGGGGGCGCGACGACGTCATCCTCGTGGTCGCCAATCTCGACCCCCACGCCACCCGGGAGACCCAGGTCCATCTGGACATGGGCGCGCTCGGCCTGAACAGGGGCGAGAGCTTCGTCGCCCAGGACCTCATCACCGGTGCGTCCTGGCACTGGGGCGAACAGAACTTCGTCCGGCTTGGTCCCGACGGCGAGCCCGTCCACATCATCCACATCCGGCGGTTCTGATGCAGCCGCTGCTGACCGGTTCGCTGCTGGCGGTCCTGCCGGGGTGGGTGGCCCAACAACGCTGGTACGTCGGCAAGGGCAGGGTCCCTGCGTTGCGGGAAATCGGGGTGCTGGCGTTGACCGACCCAGCCGCAGCGGTGGAGATCACCGTCCATCTGCTGCTGGACGAGTCCGGTGGGGCTCCCACCATCTACCAGGTCCCGCTGACCTGTCGAACCGGCCGCCTCGCCGGCGGGGACCACGCACTGGTGAGCATTGAGCCACCCGAGGCGGGCGGGCGTGACCAGCCGGGCGCAGACCTCACCCGTTTCTACTACGACGCGCCGCACGACCCGGCCTTCGCCACCGCGTTGCTGAGGCTGATGGTGACCGAGCAACAGGTTGGCCTGGCCACNGGCCATCGCCTCATCACCGCCGACCCCGGTGAGGTATCGGCGTCCCACGTCCTGGTCGGCGAACAGTCCAACACCTCCATCGTCCTGGACCTGGTGGACGCCCGTGGCACCGCGAGGAAACCGTTGATCTGCAAGCTGTTTCGCGTGCTGCAGAACGGTGAGAATCCCGACGTCATCGTGCAGTCGGCGCTGTCGGCCGGTGGCTCCACGCGAGTGCCCCCCTCGGTGGGCTACGTCTGCGGGCAGTGGCCGGATGCCACCGCGGCCGGCGGCGTGGCCAGGGGGCACCTGGCGTTCGCCCAGGAGTTCCTGCCCGGAGTCCAGGACGCCTGGCGGGTGGCTCTGGCGGCAGTAGGCGCAGGCGCTGACTTCACCGATGCTGCCCGCACCCTGGGCCAGGCCACCGCCCAGGTTCACGCGACGTTGGCGCGCGCCATGGGCACCCGGGAGGCGACCCCCCAAGACATCGCCGCGCTGACCGCCAGCATGCGAGCGCGCCACGCCGCAGCCCGCGCCGAGGTGCCCGCCCTGGCTGACTACGACACCATGATCGCGGCGTCCATCCAGGCAGTGTCGTCGGCCAGATGGCCCGCAATGCAACGGATCCACGGTGACTACCATCTCGGGCAGGTCCTTGACGTGCCCGGTCGCGGATGGGTCCTGGTCGACTTCGAGGGCGAACCGATGCGGCCCCTTGCCGAACGCACGCAGCCGGATCTGGCTCTTCGGGACGTGGCCGGGATGCTGCGCTCGTTCGACTATGTCGCCGGCTCCTGGGAGCAGGCGCACCCCGGCCGGTCGGCCGCGCGCTGGGCCAGCCGGGCACGAGCGGCTTTCCTGGCGGGCTACACCGCGGGCTCGGGCCGCGACCCCCGTGAAGATGCCCTGCTGCTGGATGCACTCGAGTTGGACAAGATCCTGTACGAAGTGGTGTACGAAGCCCGCAACCGCCCGACCTGGCTCGCCATCCCGATCACCGCAATAGCGCGACTGTCAGCCGGACCAAGGAGTGATCTGCGAACGTGAATTCTCAAGCGCGCCCCCCCCTGCCGTCATCTACCAGACCGATAGACAAAGGCGACCTGGAGCTGATGGTCGAAGGAAAGCACCACGACCCCCACTCCCTGCTGGGGCCGCACCCCTACGAGGGTGCGGTGACCGTACGCACGTTGCGGCCGTTGGCCGCCACGGTGGTTGTCGAGACACCCGACGGCGCCCTGGTCAAGCTCGCCCATGAGCATGACGGCGTCTGGGTCGGTGTCCTGCCAACCGCCACCGTTCCGGACTACCGAATCCACCTCACCTACGACGACGGGATCGAGCACGTCGTCGACGACCCCTACCGCTTCCTGCCGACGTTGGGCGAGATCGACCTGCACCTCATCGGCGAAGGCCGCCACGAACAGCTCTGGAACGTTCTGGGCGCCCATGTGCACCACTACGACGGCCCGATGGGTTCCGTGGTGGGCACCTCCTTCGCGGTGTGGGCACCCAATGCGCGGGCCATGCGGCTCGTCGGTGACTTCAACCAGTGGGACGGCACTGCCCACCCCATGCGCTCGCTCGGCTCCTCCGGTGTCTGGGAGCTGTTCGTCCCGGGAGTGGCCGAGGGCAACCGCTACAAGTTCGAGATCCTCGGCTCCGACGGCTTCCGTCGGGCCAAGGCAGACCCGATGGCCCGGGCCACCGAGAAGCCGCCCGCGACCGCCTCGGTGGTGACCTCTGCGACCCACACCTGGCAGGACAGCGACTGGATGACCACACGTGCGGCGACCAACCCGCACAACGGACCCATGAGCGTCTACGAGGTCCATCTGGGGTCCTGGCGCCAGGGCTCGAGCTACCGTGACCTGGCCGAGCACCTGGTCAACTACGTCAAGGACCTCGGCTTCACCCACATCGAGCTGATGCCGGTGATGGAACACCCCTACGGGCCGTCGTGGGGGTACCAGGTCAGCGGCTACTACGCGCCGACCGCCCGGTTCGGCTCACCGGATGACTTCCGGTTCCTGGTCGACACGATGCACCGCAATGGGATCGGCGTCCTGCTCGACTGGGTTCCCGGCCACTTTCCTAAGGATGAGTTTGCCCTCGCCCGATTCGACGGCCAGGCAGTGTATGAGCACCCGGACCCCCGCCGTGGCGACCAGCCCGACTGGGGCACCCACGTGTTCGACTTCGGCCGACCACAGGTTCGCAACTTCCTGGTCGCCAACGCCGTGTACTGGCTCGAGGAGTTCCACGTCGACGGCCTGCGCATCGATGCCGTGGCCTCGATGCTCTACCTCGACTACTCCCGCGAGGAGGGTGAGTGGCTGCCCAACATCTACGGGGGACGCGAGCACCTCGAAGCCGTTCAGCTGCTCCAGGAGACCAACGCGACGGTCTACCGGCGCGTTCCGGGAGTGGTCACGATCGCCGAGGAGTCAACCTCCTGGCCAGGGGTCACCCGGGCAACTCACCTGGGGGGCCTCGGCTTCGGGCTCAAGTGGAACATGGGATGGATGCACGACTCGCTGGACTACATCTCCCACGAACCTGTCCATCGCCAGTACCACCACCACCAGGTGACCTTCTCGATGGTCTACGCGTGGAGTGAGAACTTCGTCCTGCCGATCAGCCATGACGAGGTGGTCCACGGTAAGGGCTCGCTGCTGGCCAAGATGCCCGGCGACCGCTGGCAGCAGCTGGCCAACGTGCGCGCCTATCTGGCCTACCAGTGGTCCCATCCCGGCAAGCAGCTCATCTTCATGGGTTCGGAGTTCGCCCAGGAGAGTGAATGGACCGACGCGCGCAGCCTGGACTGGTGGCTCCTGGACCAGCCGGAGCACTACGGGGTCCACGCGCTGGTGAAGGATCTCAACGCCGTCTACCGCCGGCATCCGGCGATGTGGCAGTTGGACAGTGTCGCGCAGGGGTTCGCGTGGATCGACGCCAACGACGCACCCGGCAACACCTTCTCGTTCCTGCGCTTTGGCTCGCCCGGCCCTGACGGCCTGCGGCCGACGGTAGCCAGCATCGTCAACTTCAGCGGCGGGCCGCACAACGCCTACCGGCTGGGGCTACCGCACCCGGGGCGATGGAACGAGATCCTGAACACCGACGCGCACGAGTACGGCGGGTCCGGAGTCGGCAACCTCGGATCGGTCGAGGCCGAAGAGGTGCCATGGCACGGTCAGCCGTACTCCGCCCTGCTCACCCTGCCTCCGCTGGGCGCCGTGTGGCTGGAGCCGGCTGTTCCCCTGGCGCCGGCTGCTCCCATCCAGCCGGCCGCTGTGATCGAAGGCCAGCGATGAACGACCCGCGCGCGGGCCAGGTTGCCTCGCCCTCAGACCTTGTCGACGTGCCCCACCTGGTGACCTCCTACTACACCGGCACCCCAGACCCCTCCGACCCCGACCAGCGAGTCGTTTTCGGGACCTCCGGGCACCGGGGCAGCGCCCTGAAGACGGCATTCAACGAGGGGCACATCCTGGCAATCACCCAGGCGATCTGTGACTACCGCAGGGAGCAGGGCTACAACGGCCCTCTGTTCCTGGGACGAGACACTCACGGGTTGTCCGAACCCGCGTGGGTGTCTGCACTTGAGGTGCTCGCTGCCAACGAGGTCACCGTTCTGGTCGATGACAGGGACGGCTACACGCCCACGCCGGCGGTCTCCCACGCCATCCTGGGTGCAAACCGTGGCAAGGCGGCCGATGGTCCCGGGCTGGCCGACGGCATCGTGGTCACCCCGTCGCACAACCCGCCCGCTGACGGCGGAATCAAGTACAACCCCCCTCATGGCGGACCTGCGGACTCCACCGCAACCGCAGCGATCGCCAGTGCCGCCAACGCGTATCTGGAGTCCGGCCTGCAGGGGGTGGCACGTATCCCGTTCGCGCGAGCACGAGCCGCCGCGACGGCGTACGACTTCCTCGGCACCTATGTTGACGACCTGCCCACGATCGTTGACATAGCTCGTATCCGGGATGCGGGCATCCGCATCGGCGCTGATCCCCTCGGCGGGGCCAGCGTGGACTACTGGGCGCACATCGCCGAACGCCACCGCCTGGACCTCACGGTGGTGAACCCGCTGGTCGACCCCACCTGGCGCTTCATGACCCTGGACTGGGACGGGAAGATCCGGATGGACTGCTCATCTCCCTCCGCGATGGCGTCCCTGATCTCGCGCAGGTCGGACTACGACATCGCCACCGGCAACGACGCCGACTCCGACCGACACGGCATCGTCACCCCGGACGCCGGGCTGATGAACCCGAACCACTACCTGGCGGTGGCGATCCGGTACCTTTACGCAGGAGCGCGCCCCGACTGGTCGACCGAAGCCGCGATAGGCAAGACACTGGTCTCCTCCTCGATGATCGACAAGGTGGCCGCTGCCCTGGGGCGGACGTTGACCGAGGTCCCGGTGGGTTTCAAGTGGTTCGTGCCTGGGCTGCTGGACGGCTCGATCGCGTTCGGTGGCGAGGAGTCTGCCGGCGCGTCGTTCCTGCGCTTTGACGGCTCGGTCTGGACCACGGACAAGGACGGGATCATCCTGGCGCTGCTGGCCTCAGAGATCCTGGCCAGCACGGGCAAGTCTCCCAGCGAGCACTACCAGGACCTGACCGCACAGTTTGGCGACCCGGCCTATGCACGCGTGGACGCCCCGGCGACCCGGGAGCAGAAGGTCAAGCTGGCGAATCTGTCTGTGGCCGATGTCAAAGCCGACTCACTTGCAGGAGAGCCCATCACGGCACGCCTGACGGCGGCGCCCGGCAACGGCGCCCAGATCGGCGGGCTCAAGGTGACCACGGACAGCGCATGGTTCGCCGCCCGGCCCTCCGGCACGGAGGACGTCTACAAGATCTACGCCGAGTCGTTCAGGGGACCCGAACATCTCGCGCAGGTTCAGACTGAGGCGCGTGAGGTCGTGGCGGCCGCTCTGGCCGACTGACTTACCCGCGCCCGCTGGCTTCGGCCTTGCGGGCAAGTTCGGCCCACTGGGTCTCGTGGGTCGGCGGCACCTGCACCCATGCCTTCATGGGCCGACCGGGCGTGGGCTCGAAGTGATGAGCCCCGTCCAGGGCCAAGGCGGCTGCGTACGCCTCTCCCTCAAGCTTGAACACCATGTCGTCACCGTACAGACCCGCGAATGCCGTGCCGCCGCGAACCTGCAGCGACGGCATCCCGAACATCGACGTCTGGACAATGTCCAACTCGCCACTGAGCTCTTCCACGACCGCGTCGAAACGAACACGCCCGGCCTCGGTGGACGCAGCCCCTCTGGGTGTTTCGACCATGGCCAGACTCTAGCCTCGAGACACCGGTGCGCCCAAGATGGCGATCCGATGTGGCAACCGCCCCTTAGAACAACGCACTCATGAGCGACCGACGAGCCTTCTGGACCCGCTCGTCATGGGTGCCGACGACCGCAAAGAGCTCGACGAGGTGCTCACGCACCGTCTCGCGCTCGTCTGCCTCGGTTACGCGAACCAGGTCGATGAGGCGCGTGAAGGCGTCCTCGACATGGCCCCCGGAGACGTCAAGGTCGGCCACCAGCATCTGGGCGGCGATGTCGGTGGGGGCTGCAGCTGCCGCGGCCCGGGCAGCCTTCTGGTCGACGTCTGCGGTACGCGCCATGAGCTTGACCTGGGCCAACCCCACGGCGGCGTCGTCGTCAGCAGGGTTCGCCGCCAGGGCACGGGTGTAGGCGTCGGCTGCGGCGTCAAGGTCGTTGCGCTCGATCGCGTCGAACGCCTCCTGGTGCAGCGGCGGCAGCTCCGGCTCGACCTGCTCCGGCTCGGTGGCCGAAGGGGCAACCCGGCCGGTCACACCATGCTCGGTCGCGAGCTTGAGCAGCTCGTCGATGTACACGCGCACCTGCTCGGGCGACTGCGCCCCGGCGAACAGCGGGACCGGCTGACCAGCCACCAGACCCAGCGTCGCGGGTACCGACTGAACCTGGAAGGCCTGCAACAGCCCAGGGTTGGCGTCGACGTTGACCGACACGAGCTGGAAGCGTCCTTCATACGATGCTGTCACCGAGGCCAGCACCTCGACGAAGTCCGCTGAGGCCGGCAGGCGCGCAGACCACAGGACCACCACGGCCGGGACGCTCTGGCTGCCTGAGACGACGGCCTGGAAGCCGCCATCGGTGCCTTCGATCACCAGCCCGCCCCCTGCTTCTGCTCCGGTCGGAGGGTTCGGCTGGCCGAGCGTTGACAGGTCCACGGCGCCACGAAGGGCGGCCGAGCTGATGGGATGGGAAGTCATGAGTCCATTGTCCCTGAACATCGCTCCGATCAGGAGCCCGACCCCGCCACGATCTGCTCACGGGCCGCAATCAGCTTGGCCTGCCCGCTGGATTTCGGAACGGTGAAGACGACGAACTCCAGGGTGGTCATGGAGCCTGAGGTGCTGATCAGCTTCTTGCCGGTCAGCAGGACAAACGCTTTGTTGGCAGCGGTATCGACGCTCTCGCCCGTCTTGACCGAGAAAGAGTCCGTGCGCTCCAGGACCCCGAAGACCAGGGCATCGCCATTGGCCACCCGCACGGCGTACACGGAGTTGGGCATGACCTTGTGGACCTGGGTAAAGGTGGCCTGGGTCGCAACAGCCGCGGCAACCCCTGCTGCCCCCGCCTGCAGCTGGCCGGCGAACGGATCCGCCGCGAACGGTGGCTTGCTGATGGCCTTTGCCGGGAACGCCATCTGTGCGCCATATTGCTGCAGCAAGGTGGCCGGAGCCACCGCCAGACCGGCGCNGCGGGTTACCTGAGGTCCCGTGCTGTTGGCCACCAGCGGCGAGCCCGAGGCGAGCCGGTCGAAGGGCGCCACCGTGGCGGGCGGCACCATCTCAGCCGACATGCTGATCCGGTACGGCGTGGCAGGATCCGGGCTGACCAGCAGGTGCAGCACCGGCAGGCCACCCTCTGAGGGCACCGTCTGGGCAATGATGAACCGCGGAAAGCCAAAACCCCGTGAGACGGCCAAGAGCTTGGGCTGGGGGGCCAGGAGCGCAGACGTCGTGGCCGCCGGCTGAACGCTGGCCAGTTTGACCCGACCGTCCACCCCGCGCAGGCCTTGGCCGGTATAGGCCGTCCTCAGCCGGTCGCCGGAGGCTGAACCAGTGCTCGTCTCCCCCAGGTAGGCGGCCGTGAAGACTCGAGCCAGGATGCTCTTGGCCGCCTCGACGGTCAAGGGCGCCGAGGTTGTCTTGGCTGGCGGTGCCTCGTGGATGCCCAGCAGAGAGTGGGTGACTCCCCATCCCGGCACCGAGGCCATCACCAGGACAAAGCCCGCACAGACCAGGGATACCACCAGGACGCGAACGACCCGGATCAGGTCATCGCGGCGAAGCCTCATCCCGGCGGCAACCTTGGTGGGCAGATCTGCCCGGATCAGGTTCTTGCGGGTGAGCCTGCCCAGCGCCGTTGCCCTGGCGATCAGGTCCTGGCGGGTCATACCGTCGCCCGATGGGTCTGCGCCTGCGGCTTCTCGTTGGCGACATGGCGTTGCACGGCAAGAAAGCCGCCCTGCCACAGGTCGTTGATCGCGAACGTGGCCAGCACTGCCCCGATCGTTGCCATGGCCAGCGCCTCGAAGAACCAGGCGCGATCGTTCCAGGTCAAGGTGAGCGTGACATCCGTCAAGGCGGTGTCATCCCCAGAGGTGACCACCACCGTCTCGGGTCCCATGCCCTGGCCGACCACGAGTGCGGCCCTGCCCGACCCCTTGGCGGTCAGTCGCCAGATATCGGCCTGGCTGACGTCCTTGGCCCCCCCCGTTCCTGAGGTGCGTAGGTCCAGGCGCCCCTGCGGGTAGTGCACCCCGCTGACCGTCGAGACAGCCGAGCCGGCCAGGATCGAGCTGGCATCAGGGCTCGGCGCCACAGCAAGGAGCAGCGCACCGCCATCTCGGCGGGTCGCGGTCACCCGGACGGGCACATCCAGGGCATTGAGCACGTCGGGAGTCACCGCGATGGCGCCGGGAGTCTTGGCTGTGGTGCTGAACTGCGCCTCACCTGAGGGACCGAGAACGACGACCATCCATGCTCCGACGACCAGCAGGACGATACCCAAGGCAGCCGCGACAGCGCCCAGCGCCTGCCGGGTTGATGCTCGCACGCTGTGTCCTCACGTCGATGAGTGGTCATCACGAAGGCCTACGTGCCTACGAGTGGCTCATACCCACCATGACACACATCGCCCGACAACGAGCGATAACGATAATCAAGAACACTAACTCCCGGCCCGGTTCAGAACCGCGCCGGCTCGCGGTAGACGCCCCAGACGTCGCGCAACGCGTTGCAGATCTCGCCGAGGGTGGCCTCGGCCCGAACCGCCTCCAGCATGGCCGGAACCATGTTTTCCGACGTGGCCGAGACCTCGACCAGGTGGGCGACGGCAGCACGCACGGTGTCCTCGTCACGGGCGGCCCGNCGCGATGTCAACGCCCTGACCTGTTCCAGCTCCACCTCGTGGCTGACTCGCAGGATCTCCAGCTCATGGCTGACCGACTCGGTGTGGCAGTTGACACCGACCACCTTCTTCTCGCCCTTCTCCAGAGCGATCTGGTAGGTGAACGCCGCGTCCGCGATCTCCGACATGAACCAGCCGTCCTCGATGCCGCGCAGGATGCCCGAGGTCATCGGACCCACCTGGTGGGCGACCTTGCCGTCCGGGCCCGGTGAGCGGCCCAGCTCCCCCATGGCCCGGATGGTGGAGAAGATTGCCTCCGCATCGGCCTCGATCCGGTCGGTAAGCGCCTCGACAAACCAGGAGCCACCCAGGGGGTCAGCCACATTGACCACGCCGGTCTCCTCCATGATCACCTGCTGGGTGCGCAGGGCCACCTCCGCCGACTGCTCGGTCGGCAGGGCCAACGTCTCGTCAAGGGCGTTGGTGTGCAGCGAGTTCGTCCCGCCCAGAACCGCGGCGAGGGCCTGCACCGCGGTCCGGACGACGTTGTTGAGAGGCTGCTGGGCCGTCAGGGAGACCCCGGCGGTCTGGGTGTGGAAACGCAGCCACTGCGCCTTGTCCGTCTTGGCACCGTAGGTGTCGCGCATCCATCGCGCCCAGATCCTGCGGGCTGCCCGGAACTTGGCAATCTCCTCGAAGAAGTCGAGGTGGCTGTCGAAGAAGAACGACAGCCCGGGAGCAAAGACGTCCACGTCCATGCCCCGGGAAAGGCCCAGCTCTACGTAGCCGAACCCGTCGGCCAGGGTGAACGCAAGCTCCTGGGCAGCGGTGGCTCCCGCCTCGCGAATGTGATAACCGGAGACTGACAGGGGCTTGTACGCCGGGATGTTGACCGAGCAGTACTCCATCAGGTCCCCGATGAGACGCAGATGGGGCTCCGGCTCGAACAGCCACTCCTTCTGGGCGATGTACTCCTTGAAGATGTCCGTCTGCAGCGTGCCGTTCAGCACCCCTGGATCGACTCCCGCCCGTTCCGCCGCGACGATGTACATGCAGAAGACGGGGACGGCCGGGCCGCTGATCGTCATCGACGTGCTGACCTGGTCCAGAGGTATGTCCTTGAACAGGATCTCCATGTCGGTGGCCGAGTCGATGGCCACTCCACAGTGACCAACCTCACCAAGGCTCAGCGACTCATCGGAGTCACGGCCCATCAGGGTCGGCATGTCGAACGCGACGCTGAGGCCACCGCCGCCGCGGTTCAGGATCATCTTGTACCGCTCGTTGGTCTGTTCGGCGTTGCCAAAGCCCGCGAACTGCCGGATGGTCCACGGCCGTCCGCGGTGTCCGGTGGCGTGCAGCCCGCGGGTGAAGGGGAACTCTCCCGGCCAGCCGATCCGCTCAAAGCCCGGGATGGCCGCCGCTACCTCTTCGTCGGAGCCCGAAGGCCCGTAGACAGGGTCGACCTGCACCCCCGACAAGGTGGTGAAGTCCGCATCACGCACCAGGCCCTTGGCCAGCGCTGCGTCGTACCTCTGCTGCCAGCGGTCCCGCCCGGACAGGGGATCTGGCGTGGACTGGGTGCTCTCGGTCGTCATGGAGACATTTAATAGGACGTCCTAGTAATTGTCACTCGCAAGCAGCGACCAGGCTCCGAGGCGGCCTCCTCTACCCGCTGAAGTCGCCAGCGCCGACACGCACCTTGCGCAGCAGCACGAAGAGCTGTTCGTGCTCACGGGGGGTCAGGGCGCCGAGGCTGAACCCGGCAGCCACGATGTCCCGGGTGGCCGCTTCCATGACCGCTGTGCCCAGGGGGGTGATCGTCGCGAGCATTCCCCGACCGTCCGCCGGGTTGGGTGTGCGCTGCACCAGCCCCGCCCCGACAAGCCTGGCCACGATGTTGGTGACGCTGGTCGGGTGGACCATCAGCCGCTGCCCGATCTTGCTCATGGACAGGCGTCCCTGCCGGCTGAACGCCAGCAGAACAAGGGCCTCGTACCGAGCAAACGTCAGCCCGTGTCGACCGACCATTGCGTCAAAATCACCCAGGAGCAACTGCTGCACGCGCATGATCGAGGTTGCCGACGCCATCGCAGCCGGCTCTGATCGCTGACCCCAGCGAGCGCGCCAGAGGTCGGCAGCCCGGGCAATCGGATCGAAGGGGAGCGCAAGGGACTTAGCCACGAGGACACGCTAGCGCCCGCCGCAGCCGCGGCGACGGGCGCCTGAGGTCGGCAACGCTGGCGGCCCGCAGTGGCGTCGATGCGACCTTGCCTGACCAGCGCCCCTCAACAGCGGTGGGCGAACTGGCGTCATGGCCCCGTCCTGCCGTCTGCGCCGGTATCTTGACGGTGCCAGCGCGTGCGCCATCACCGCGGCCATCGCGATCCCCTGGCGAGACGGGCACCCTTACCCGTGCTTGCGACGGGTCATGTCGCGAGCGGCGACCAACAGGCCGAGCACGCGTCCACCTGCGTCGCGGTAGAGCGAGACATTGCACAGGACGTCGGTAGCGGTGCCGTTGCGGTGGCTCAGGGTGAGCGGGTAGTCGGTGACCACCCCTTCGGCGATGACCCGCCCATAGCCCTCGCGGGCCTTGTCGGGCTCGGTGAAGTAGCCGGAGAGCTGGGTCCCGATGAGCCTGTTGCGGGCCACTCCAGTGGCCTTGACCGCGGCCTGGTTGACATCGGTAATCGTGCCATCGGCGCTGATGGTCATCAAGGGGTCAAGGCTCGCCTCAATCAGGCCCCGGGCGTACTGAGCAGCATGCTTCAGCTCGCTCACGTCGCGGCAGATCACCGAGGCGCCGACCACCGCGCCGGCCTCGTCCCGGATCGGCGAGACGCTGAGGGCAACGGGAAACTCCGTCCCGTCCTTGCGGATTCGGGTCGTCTCAACGTTGTCGACGCCCCTGCCCGCGCTGATCGTGGACAGGATCGAGATCGTCTCGCCGGCTCGACCGGCAGGAACAAGGATGTCGATGTGCTTGCCGACCATCTCCGTGCTCGAGTATCCAAACATCTTCTCGGCGGCTGGGTTCCAGCTTGTGATGATGCCGTCGACGGTCCACCCGATGATCGCATCGAGCGAGCTCTCGACAAGGGCCGCCATCCGTTGGGCCACCGCCAGGGCCCCCTTCTGTTCGCTCAGGTCGCGGTGGATCACGGAGGTGCCGACGACCGCGCCGTCAGCGTCGCGAATGGGCGAGACGGTGAGGGCGACCGGGAACACCGCCCCGTTTTTGCGCACGCGCTTGGTCTCAAACTGCTCAACACGGCGACCGGCCCTGATCTTCTCCAGGAGAGCCGCAATCTCCGCTGTGCGATCTTTGGGAATCAGGAACGTCGCGGTCTTACCGACAATCTCCGCGGCTGAGTAGCCGTACATCCGCTCGGCCGCCGCGTTCCAGCTCGTGATGACGCCGCCCAGAGTGGCGCTGATGATGGCATCGGCGGCGTCCTCGACAATCCTTGCCAGGCGCTGTGCGTCCATCAGGGCCTGCCTCTGGGCGGACACGTCGTGGCAGGTCACCGCGGCACCGACCACGGTGCCGCCGATGTTCCGGATCGGTGAGACGGTCAGTGAGATCGGGAACGCGGTGCCGTCCTTTCGGACACGGATTGTCTCAAGCTGGTCCACGGGCTCGCCCGCCGTGATCTTGGCCATGGTGGCGTGCAGCTCGCCGACCCGGTCCTTGGGACAGAGAAGTTCGATGGACTGGCCGACGATCTCTGCGGTGGAGTGGCCGAACAGCCGCTCACAGGCGGGGTTCCAGCTCGTGATGATGCCGCCCAGCGTGTTGGCGAAGATGGCTTCATCCGAGCTCTGGACGATCGCAGCAATCCGCTGGGCGGCCTCGAACGCCTCCTTGTGTTTGGTCATGTCGCGGGCGGCGGCGAGCACGCCAAGTACTTCTCCGTCCAGGTCGTGGTGGACCACCGCGTTGCACAGATAGTCGGTCTGGGTACCGTCCCGGTGGCGCACGGTCAGCACGCCGTCGGTCAGTGACCCGTGGGTGAAGGCCTGCCGGACGCCGGCTCTGGCCAGCTCGGGGTCGGTGAAGTACTGGGCGAAGTCGCTCCCGATGAGCTGCTCACGAGGGACACCAGTGGCCTCGACCGTCGCCTGGTTGACATCGATGATCGTGCCCTGTGGGCTGACCATCCCCAGTGGGTCCGGGTCCGCCTCGATCAAGCCGCGGGCGTACTCAGCTGCGCGCTTCAGCTCGCTCACATCGCGGCAGATCACGGAGGCGCCGACGACGACGCCGTTCTCGTCACGGATCGGTGAGACGGCGAGCCAGACGGGGAAAGGGGTCCCGTTCTTTCGGATGCGGGTTGTCTCGAGCTCCTCGACCGGCTGACCGGCGCTGACCCGGGCCAGAACGGCATCGGCTTCGTCCACTCGATCGTGGGGGATCAGCAGATCGACGGACTTGCCGACGATCTCGTGGCGGGAGTAGCCGAACATCTTCTCGGCGGCGGGGTTCCAGCTCGTGATGATGCCGTCTAAGGTCCTGCCGAAGATGGCATCTTGTGAGTACTCGACGATCGAGGCCATTCGCTGGGCCGCTTCGAACGCCCGCCTGGCCACACTGACGTCTCGGTGGACTGCACACGCGCCGACCACTGCGCCGTCCTCGTCGTAGATCGGTGACACCGTGACAGAGACCGGGACCGGCGTTCCGTCCTTGTGGATGAACGTGGTCTCCAGGTGCTCGACAGCCTCTCCGGCCTTGATCCTGGCCAGGACGGCCTGCATCTCGCCGACGTGACCCCGTGGCATCAGGGGTTCGGCGGACCTTCCGATGATCTCTTTGCCGGAGTAGCCGTACATCCTTTCAGCGCCGGGGTTCCAGCTAGTAACGATGCCCGCAAGGGTGCTGCTGCTGATGGCATCATCTGAGTACTTGACGATTGCCTCGGTGAGCTGGACGTGCCTGATCGCCTGCTTCTGCCTGATCACGTCGCGTACCGCCGTGATCACCAGCAAGACGTCACCGGTGTCGATGTGGGACAGGCTGATGTTGACCGGAAACTGCGTGCCATCGCGCTGCCTTCCGCGCAGCTCCACGTCCAGTCCGGCCGAGCGGGCCCTCGGGTCTGCGAAGTAGTTGTCCCGGTGCTCGACGTAGATCTGCCAGAGAGGCTCAGGAACCAGCGTCTCGATGGGCTGGCCGATCAGCTGGTCGCGGTCATAGCCGAACAGTGACTCGGTCTGGCGATTGACAAACCGGATCACGCCGGTCTGATCCATCCCGACCAAGGCATCTGGCACAGCTGCCAGCAAGCTCTCGAGCTTTATCTTCTTCGAAGACACCAGGTCTCCCTTCGCTCCGGCGGCCACAGAGGCACATGCCGGATATGACACAAATGAATCGAAATATTATGAAATGAGAACTTTGCTCTCTCTTTTCTCTTGTAGGGGTCCATGGGTCTGGACACGTGTGAGTACCGCTTCGGCTCGATCCGCAGTCAACGGTGAGGCAGTTCCTCAACCGACGACAACGAACGCGCTGCGCAACGCTTCACGTCGCGCGGTGGCCGTGCCGGAGGGCACGGGCGTTCAGCTCGCTTCGCGCGGCTCCAGGACCTGGGTGGATCGAGTCGTCGATCACCGTCAGCTCCCGCCCCCGCCAGCCTAAAAAGGCGACGATCCCGCTCTGAGATTCGCGCCCGGGAGGGCTCGAACGTCGTGTGGCTAGGGGGTGCTTTCCCCCTTGCCGGAGCCATGATCATGTCGCCTTCAGGTGATGCGGGGTGTGAACACAGGCCTAACGCAATGATCAATAGAAGTCAAGTTGAACCGGAGCGCACGTGATCAGCCTTGTACGGTCAGGGTCCGCCTTCCACCGGACAGGGCAAAGCCTTCTGCCAGCCCTGAACGACCGAGTTTCGACCCTGGAAGAAACCCGATGACCGGCCCTCAGACAGCATCAGCGCCAGCCCCTACCCGCTCCCGCCCCGCAAACGTCTCGGACCCGACAGCACCCCAGCCGAGAGCCGGACCATACGTATCTCGCGCGCGCCGTTGAGCTCATCTGTCCTGCTGGAGCCCTCGGGCCTGAAACCGTGCCGGCGGTAGAAGCCCTGAGCCCGCCGGTTGCCGGCCAGGACCCACACCGTGGCCTCACCCTGCCCAAGCGTGACACCGATCAACTCGTCGGCCAGTCCGCTGCCCTGCCGGGCGGCCAGCACGTTGATCGAGTAGAGCTCCCAGCGCGTCGGGGCGTCGTCATCGCGAGTGACCCCTGCCGCGGCCAGCCCGATGATTGTCCCGTCCTCATCGATAGCGGCAGCCACCCTGGACCCGGGCTCGTCCACCTCAAGGCGCATCCGCCATGGCAGCGCCGAGGGATCAGGCAGAGCGCTGGCGGACAATTGCCTTCTCCAGGCGCTCGACCTTGGCGGTGAGCTCCCCCTCGAATCCGGGGCGGATGTCTGCCTTCAGGACCAGGCTGACCCTCGGGCCAAACGCGCCCGCGGCGTCGCAGGCTCGGCGCACAACGTCCATACACTCATCCCAGCTGCCTTCAACCGTGGTGAACATCGAGTCGGTGCGGTGGGGCAGGCCGCTGTCTCGCACGACCTGTACGGCTGCGGCCACAGCTTGGCTGACCGATCCGCTCGAGTCGGAGGCGGACGGGGCGACAGAGAACGCGATCAGCATGTACCGATCGTAGGCCGTAGGCTCAAGAGCGTGCCTTGGCCTCCCCTGAAGAGCTTTGACTGGAACTCGCGGTCGTGCGGGTTGCACGGCCATGCCACCTATGCCCCCACTGAGCCGGCCCTTGCCGCCAGGTTGCAGGCCAGCACACCGTCGGGCCACGCCTGGCGCTGCCTGCGCTGCGGCGCCTACGTCGTGGGCCCGCCGCGTGCTTGCGGGCCCGCCGGTGCCGCGCCGATCGTCCTGCGTGGCCGGGCGCTGAGGGACACGTTCGTCCTGCGGTTCCTGGCGGCCGACCGCTTCATCCGCGGCTCTCTGCTGGTGGCGCTGGCGTATGGCATCTGGCGCTTTGACGGATCGCGTACCGCGCTCAGGCAGGTCTTGAACTCCTACCTGCCGGCCGTTGAACCGCTGGCCTACAAGTTCGGCGTTGACCTGGAGGACACCAGCGCGGTCCACCTGGTGCAGCAGGCCTTCGTGGCCCGGCACTCCACCCTCGTGCTGGTCGCACTCGGTGTCTTGGCCTACGGCATCCTCGAGCTGGTCGAGGGCTACGGCCTGTGGTTCAAGAAGCGCTGGGGCGAGTACGTCGCTGTCGTGGCCACCTCCCTGTTCGTGCCGCTGGAGATCCACGAGATCGTGGTGGTGGTCACCTGGTTGCGAGTCAGCGCCCTGGTCATCAACCTCTTCGCCGTCGCCTACATCCTGTGGACCAAGAGGCTCTTCGGGTTCCGGGGCGGTCGCGGCGCATTCGAGGCCGAGCGCCGAAGCGACTCACTGCTCGAGGTTGAGCATGCGGCCACGCAGCGTGATCAGGCTACGGTGACCGACGCCCACGCCGGCTCACCCGACACTGTCGCATCCGAACGGCTCAGGTGACGGCGGCCAGGATCTTGTCGGCAGCAGCGTAGGGGTCAGTTATCCCGTCCACGACCTGCCCGGCGAGCTCGTCGACGCCCTGCCCGTGACGAAGGTCACCGATCCGCGCGCGAAGCGCCTGGATAGCGATCGCCTCAATCTCGTCGCCGGCTCGACGAACCCGACGATCACGCAACTCCCCTGACGCGTCCATCCAGGCAAGGTGGTCATCGATGGCTGCCATCAGCTCGCCGATACCCTCTCCTCGGGCTGCGACTGTCTTGAGCACCGGGGGGCGCCAGAGGTCCGGCTGGCTGCGGTCCCCCAGACTGATCATGTGCCGCAGGTCGCGAACCGTCGCGTCGGAGCCCTCGCGGTCTGCCTTGTTCACCACGAAAATGTCACCGATCTCCAGAATTCCGGCCTTGGCAGCCTGGATGCCGTCGCCCATCCCGGGTGCCAGCAGCACCAGGGTGGTATCGGCCAGACCCGCCACCTCGACCTCGCTCTGGCCCACACCCACGGTCTCGACCACCACCACGTCGCACCCGGCCGCGTCCAGGACGCGCAGAGCCTGAGGCGTCGTCCACGACAGTCCGCCGAGGTGACCTCGACTGGCCATCGAACGGATATAGACCCCTGAGTCGAGCGCATGCTCCTGCATGCGGATCCGGTCACCCAGCAGGGCGCCGCCCGAGAACGGAGAAGAGGGGTCGACGGCCAGGATGCCGACCCGACTGCCCCGCCCGCGCAAGGCGCCGACCAGGGCGTTGGTCAAGGTCGACTTGCCCACTCCGGGGCTGCCGGTGATCCCGAAGATGTGCGCGCGCCCGGTGTGCGGCGCCAGTGCCGCCATCACTTCGCGCAGCGCAGGGTGGCCGTCCTCGACCAGTGAGATCAGCCGGGCGACCGCTCGGGGCGCACCTGCCCTGGCCGCATCGACCAGGGCAGGGACGTCAACGGGTCGAGATGTCATTAGCAGCTCTTCAGCTCTGATGTCACTGCTTGGGAACGCGAACGATCAGGGCGTCTCCCTGCCCCCCGCCCCCGCACAGGGCGGCGGCTCCGACACCGCCACCACGGCGCTGGAGCTCCAGGACAAGGTGCAGGGTGATGCGTGCCCCCGACATGCCGATGGGGTGTCCGATCGCGATCGCGCCTCCGTTGACGTTGACCTTGTCTTCGTCGATCCCCAGAAGCCTGGTGGACGCCAGGCCGACTGCAGCAAATGCCTCGTTGATCTCCACGAGGTCCAGGTCCGCGGGAGTGATGCCCTCCTTGGCGCACGCCGCCGCGATGGCCTGAGCCGGCTGAGACTGCAGGGTCGAGTCCGGGCCGGCGACAACCCCATGGGCACCGATCTCGGCAAGCCAGGTCAGACCCAGCTCCTCGGCCTTGGCCTTGCTCATCACCACGACGGCCGCAGCGCCATCAGAGATCGGCGAGGATGAGCCGGCCGTAATGACGCCGTCCTTGGAGAAGGCCGGACGAAGCTTGGCCAGGGACTGCGAGGTGGTGTCCGCGCGGATGCTCTCGTCGGCCTTGAACTCGATCGGGTCGCCCTTACGCTGCGGGATCGACATCGTGATGACCTCGTCGTCAAACACCCCGTCCTTCCAGGCGCGGGCGGCAAGCTGGTGGCTACGGGCCGAGAACGCGTCCTGCTCGGCCCGGGTGAACGCCACGTCACCGGCGTTGCCCTGCTCAGTGAGCAGCCCCATCCCCTGGTCGGTGAACGAGTCCCACAGGCCGTCGCGGTCCATGTGGTCGTGCATCGTGACATCGCCGTACTTGAAGCCCGCACGGCTCTTCTCCAACAGGTGAGGAGCGTTCGACATCGACTCCTGGCCACCGGCCACGACGATCTCAAACTCACCGGCCCGGATCAGCTGGTCGGCCAAGGCGATCGCGTCAATACCCGACAGGCAGACCTTGTTGATGCTCAGCGCAGGCACGGTCATCGGGATGCCGGCCTTGACCGCAGCCTGGCGTGCCGGGATCTGACCGGCGCCAGCAGTCAGCACCTGACCCATGATCACGTAGTCCACCTGGTCGCCCCGCACACCAGCCTTCTGTAGGGCACCCTTGATGGCCGCAGCGCCGAGGTCCACCCCGGAGAAGTCCTTCAAGGATCCGGACATGCGACCCAACGGGGTACGCGCTCCGGCAACGATCACCGATATGGGACGTTCGCTCATGTGAGCCTCCAAGGAAAAGTGAGATGAATACGGTAGGGAAACGTGCGACCAAGCTGTTTTGCCGTCATCCTAGCCGCGACCCCGCCCAGATGAGCCGCGGTGATCGAGCAGCCCGCCGTGGCGGAACCACCTGCAGGCCGTTGCCGCCGGTCGCCTAGGCTGGGCCACATGACCCAGCAGCCTGCCGACCTGTTCACCGCGATCGACCATGTTGGCGTGGCGGTGAACGACCTCGACGCGGCAATCGCCTTCTACCACGACACCTATGGCATGACGCTGATCCACCAAGAGGAAAACCAGGAGCAGGGTGTCCACGAGGCGATGATGAGCGTGGGCGCCTCTGGCTCATGCATCCAACTGCTGGCACCGCTGACCCCGGAGTCGACCATCGCCAAGTTCCTTGATCGATCGGGCCCCGGAATCCAGCAGATCGCCTATCGCGTGCTCGACCTGGACGACGTGTCGGCAACACTGCGTGAGCGGGGAATGCGCCTCCTGTTTGACGCGCCGCGCCGTGGCACCTCCGACAGCCGTGTCAACTTCATCCACCCCAAGGATGCCGGCGGGATCCTGGTCGAGCTCGTCGAGCCGGCGCCCTCCCCCACCAGCTAGACACCCGCACCCGCGAAGTCCCCGCGGTGCCGGCTGACCTGTGAGGGTCCACCGGCCAGCTTCTCGAGCGTTGCCCGGCTGGCACCGCGGCGGTGAGCGAGATCTCGTGCCCCGAATCTGAGATGGACTTCCCCTTCAGGGCTGCTGGCAAGTAGTTTTCAGCCCACACCAGTTTTCAGCCGAGAGACTTTCAGCCCAGAGCACAGGTCCCCAGACCTGCCCGCCCGTACTGAGGAGTGCCCGATGCAGGCCATTCGCGATGCCATCCTTTCCGGCGACCGATCGCCGGAGACGTATTCCGCCCTGCAGATCCCGGCGAAGTACCGTGCCGTCACTGTGCACAAGGACGAGGTCGACATGTTCGCCGGCATGGCCAGCCGGGAAAAGGACCCACGCAAGAGCCTGCACGTCGAAGAGGTCGACGTCCCCGAGCTCGGCCCGGGAGAGGCGCTGGTGGCCGTGATGGCCAGCGCGATCAACTACAACACCGTGTGGACCTCGATCTTCGAGCCCATGTCGACCTTCGGCTTTCTCGAGCGATACGGCCGGATGTCGCCGGCAACCAAGAAGCACGACCTGCCGTATCACGTCGTCGGCTCTGACCTGTGCGGCATCGTCCTGCGCACGGGTCCCGGTGTCAACGCCTGGAAACCCGGCGACGAGGTGGTCGCCCACTGCCTGTCCGTGGAGCTTGAGCACGCGGACGGCCACAACGACACGATGCTGGACCCGGAGCAGCGCATCTGGGGCTTCGAGACCAACTTTGGTGGTCTGGCCGACCTCGCGCTCGTCAAGGCCAACCAGCTGATGCCCAAGGCGGCCCACCTCACCTGGGAGGAGGCGGCCTCGCCCGGACTGGTGAACAGCACGGCCTACCGCCAGCTCGTCTCGCGCAACGGCGCCGGCATGAAGCTCGGCGATGTCGTGCTCATCTGGGGCGCCAGTGGCGGTCTTGGCTCGTACGCCACCCAGATGGCGCTCGCCTCAGGCGCCACCCCGATCTGCGTGGTCTCCAGCCCCGACAAGGCGCAGATCTGCCGCAAAATGGGTGCCGAGCTGGTCATCGACCGTAGCGATGACACCGGTGAGGGCTACCGGTTCTGGAAGGACCCGAACACCCAGGACCCGCGTGAGTGGAAACGCTTCGGCGCCAAGATCCGTGAGCTGACCGGCGGCAAGGACCCCGACATCGTCTTCGAGCACCCGGG
>JGI24140J50213_10000269_pt1 | contig 24385 bp, 16 predicted proteins | sample BarGraIncu00222A_FD_50213 | JGI IMG/M metagenome (IMG submission 50213)
CGATGCGCAGAAGAATATGTTTTCGTTTAGTTTTATCCTTGTATTTGTAAATCTGCTCTTTTTGTTTCTGGGTGGCGCTTTGTATATGTATGCCACGCAAAAGGGAATTGTGTTGCCTGTCCGGTCCGACGATGTCTTCCCGGTGCTTTCGATCAATCATCTGGGGCCAATAGCGGGGCTGGTGTTCATGATAGGGCTTATTTCTGCTGCATATCCAAGCGCTGACGGGGCTTTGACTTCATTGACGACCTCTGTATCCATTGACTTCTTTGGGCTCGATAAAAGGGATAATCTGACCGAATTACAAAAGAGAAGGTTCAGGTATGTGATCCATATTTCGTTTGCGTTGATATTGTTGACAGTGATTGTGATCTTCAGGGCTATTAACGACAGGGCGGTGATCGATAAATTGTATACGGTGGCGGGATATACGTATGGACCGTTGCTTGGGTTGTTTTCTTTTGGGTTGTTTACAAAACGTAAGGTTAGAGACAGATGGGTTCCTTATATCGCGTTGCTTTCACCTGTATTTTGCTTTTTCCTGAGTGAATATTCAAAGGTTCTATTCTCGGGTTATACGTTTGGATTCGAGTTGTTGATTGTAAACGGCTTTCTGACGTTTTTGGGGTTGTGGATGCTGAGTTACAGGGAGAATAAAATATAGGGGTTGATTTTTAATGGTAATGTAGGGGCCGCCCTTGTGGCCGCCCACGGGAAACATTATAAATATTCATTACCCATGGGCGGCCACAAGGGCGGCCCCTACATTTATAACAATTCGTCAAAAATTATAACAATTCGTCAAAAATAAAAAGAGCGTGATATCTGTCACGCTCTTTTGTTTACAAGTAGTTTTAGAAATTTGTAGTTCTGTAGCTTAAATTATAGTCCTTAAATATTTACCAAAAACGAAACCCTATCGTAATTACAATCTTGTCAAAATCACTTGAGATCTTTCGATCGACAATATAGGTGTTGTTGGTTTGATCAACCGAATTGTAATTGTATTGTGTCATTGTTCCGGTTTGTTCCATTTTTTGATATCTGTAACCCAGACTAAACGTGAATTTTGTGCTGTTGGAAAGACTCTTGATATATCCAAATTCAATACCTCCCATCATTCCTCCATGACTTTTCAAATCGGTATTTTGGGTGGCATCTTTAGAATTCTCAAGAGGGAATGCATAACCCGCCTTCAGATTGATAAAAGGTGTGAAGCGGTCATTTAAAAAATAATATCTGACGTCTCCAAACACTGGCATCATGCTAACATGGAAAGCTTCAACCCCGGTTCCCAATCCTGCTGAGAAATGTTTATTGATCTGATATCCTGCAACTCCAAGCATGGAAGGAATCGTCCCTTCTGTACTTTGTTTCTTCGAAGGCATCAATTCAATCTGTAGTTGTGTAAAGACTCCTTTTTTAAAGGAATAGTCTGCATCAATTGGAGCCTTAACCGGTTTGGGAATTTCAATTTTATCTACATCCTCGCTTTTAAAGACCCATACTGATTTATCTGCAGTTTCAATTTTGATAGATCCTCCGACCTGATACTGGAGGATCGTTCCTTTGATCACAGAGCCATTTTTGAAATAGACCGTGTTAAGCGGTTTGTTTTGGGCGGTCGCAACGATAGTCAACAACACCAATAATATAGAGAAGATTGTTTTCATTACATTGCTTTTGGTGAAGTTGTGATTGTACTTAAAAGCTTGATATTCGTGATATCGGTATAATCGTATTGCATCAGACCTCCTTTACCAATCACTATCAGGATATTGTTATATGGAATGACATCATAAGCCTGGATATTGTTGAAATTGGCCAATTGGTTTGCAAGAATTGCAGCCGGATTGGCAACGTTGTAAACCACCAGCCCATTGTATCCATTGCATAAAAAGAGGCGTTTATTGTCAATGCCCAACCCGTATGGACTGGTCATCGCAATAAAGTTAATCTCTACCGGTTTTGTAGGATCTGAAATATCTACTATCCCCAGTCCACTGCTTGACTGTCCGCAACTATTTCCCGATAGCATGGTGTAGTAAGCATAATTGCCTTCAACAACAACAGGATCACAACTGTAGGCATGTGAAAATGAAGAAACCTGAGTCGGTATAGAAGGGTTCGACAGGTTGAAAATGATCAGCCCTTGTCTTGTTCCAGCAAACATGAGCTGCCCACTGATAAAGAGGGTCTGTGCCTGCCAGCTTGTCCATTGACTATTGAGAAGTACCGGTTGCGTATTGGCAATGGAGAAGATCTTCATCTGGCTGTTGGTCAGGGCGTACAACATATCATTGTAAACTGCAAAACGGGCCATGGAACCTGCTACAGCAGACTGACCGGAATTCCCTGTACCTGCTATTGCAGACTGTCCTGAAATCGCTGAAGCTGCAGTTGACCATGAGCTATTGTCTTTTGAATAATAAGTCGCAGTCGATAATCCCATAGGACCGACCCAATAAACAGGGGCATTGTAATCCTCGGTGACTTTTTTCTGGGTCCAACCAACAACGATACCTTGGGTGGCATCAAGGCCTGTGACCGGAAAATTATTATTGGTTGGAGGCATGACATTTGGGAATGCATCTTCCACACGGCTTACCTCAGCAGCTTTTGTAGGGTCAGTGATGTCGAGTGCAACCAGGTCGGTAAAGCTGTCTGCATAAAGCGTATTGCCTCTTACGGCTATGTCAACATTGCCCGGAATATTGATAAAAGCTACATTCTTTGGATTGGCAGGAGTGGTATTGTCAATGACATGGATTCCCTTGTACAATTCATTGATGAAGATGTAGTTTCCATGGAGGTAGATCTTTCCGGGATTTGCCAGTGCCTGAAATGCTCCTGTCTGAATAGTCTTGACAAAATCAGTCCGGGTCAGGTATACAGGGATATTTGCAGTGTAGGTGATCGTGTCTTTGACCTTATCTGAACAACTGCCTGTAAAAAACAAAAGGGCAATTGCAATGAGATGAAAGCCGGTTTTTATAGGTTTCATGACGTGAGTGTTTTGGTTTGCATAAAAGGATGATGAAAGAGTTTGGAGAAAGGTTGCACCTGGATTTAAAAATAATGACGAATGGTTGAAAATGACGAACTGTAGAAAATGACGAATGGTTGAAAATGACGAATGGTTGAAAATGTAGGGGCCGCCCTTGTGGCCGCCCATGGAAATAATAAAAAAAATAGCATTACCCATGGGCGGCCACAAGGGCGGCCCCTACATTGGCTTTATCTGATTGTATATCTGATCCCTGTTCGTAGGTTGAAAATCACTGGATGCTCGGAATAAATGGTGTTGTTTTTCCCGTCTGATTTTAAATAATATGTCAGGGATGGCTGTCCAAATAGTTCAAAGTGTCGGATGAATTTGTAGCTGATCCCGATGCCCCCAAACATTGAATACTGCAATCCCTGGATGGCATTGTGACTATAAATGGGTTCCATGCCGGGGAAATTGTCAACCGGTGTAGCTTTATATTTGGCAATCAATCCTTTTTCTACAGAAAATCCTCCACTGATATAAAACGAGGTCTTGCGTTTTTGTGCAAAAGTATAGTTAACAATAAAAGGTACTCCAATATAATAGAGACTTTCATCTACTTTGTAGCCAAAGCTGGTTGTGAACTGGATTGCATTCGAAGAACTGATCGAGATTGAACCTGAAGATTGAAGTCTGGTATATTGGAATCCTAATTCAATACTCAGGTTGTTTTCCAGAGCCAAATTGACATTCAGGCCAAAAGTTATTGGTGGTAAATAATTCCGGCTGTTGTTTTGAAACAGATTTCCAATGTTTGAAGAGGCCAGGAATGAATTATTGAATACTTTGATGGAGTAATTATACATATTTGTTGTAAGTTGAGAAGCAAATGATGCAGGGTAACTCATATATTCTTTACCGGAGGATTGCATTATTAATCCACTGTTATTGCTCAATGAGAAACCATTGAACTTTACGGGTGTTGAATTATTAGTGAGTGCATCCTTTAAGTCTCCGACTAATTGACCTGAGTATTGATATTTAAGACCTTCAAAATCATATTTATATGGCTTTCTCTGATTTAATATTAATTCGATTGATTTGGGTGTAATAGCATGAACCATTAAATTATTATTTTCAGCTCTACTTATTAAAGTTTGATCGGTTGAAATAGTTACAATTTTATCTTTTGAATCAACCGGAGGAGTTTGTTTTGTTTGATTAGAAGCCAGGAGATTGTTTTTAGGTTCTGTTGTTTTTGCTGTCCGGATCAATCTATCAACAGATTTTGTATGTTGTCTGGTTTTTATTGTTGCAACATGATAAATGGATTTTGCTTCTTTGAAAGTCTTGCTTCCCTCAATAGTGGCAACCGTAACTCCATTTATCTTGCTATGATTTAATTTCTCTGAAGGAGGAGTTGTAGATACAGACTTATTTTCTGAACCGGCCTGTGCGGACTCTTTGATAGTTGATTTGGCATTTAATGAAGTAGGAGTTTTATCTGGTTTGTGCTCATTAACAGCTGTTCGGACAATAGTATTTTCAGAGTGGTTTAAGATGCCACCAGTATATAGCGCTAGCAGTAAAAGCAAACAAGCTGCAGCAGTCCAGATAATCCATGGGATAATCCTTTTCCTTTTTCTTTCGGACAATGTCTTCCCGATCCGGTTCCAATCCTCTGGTTCGGGGGCAACTTCATAATCCTGAAAGACTCCTTGTATGTAGTCACGGAGTTTATCTTTTTCCTCTTTCACGGCTCCGAATATTTAGAAGTTATTTTTGTTTGAAGCCAAACTTTTGCTCTTGCAAATTGCGATTTGGATGTACCTTCACTTATATGCAGCATTGCTGCAATCTCCTGATGTGCATATCCCTCAATGGCATATAGATTAAAGACCGTACGATATCCCGGTGGCATACTGTTGATAATTTCCATCAGTTGATCGCGGTTCAGATCACTTTCAATATCCACACTGGCTTCAATGTTTTCGGTAATTCCTTCATAATCCATGGTATCACGCAATACATCATTTTTACGCAGTTGTTCGAGTGCCGTATTGACAAAGATCCTGCGCATCCAGGCTTCCAGTGGACCACTGCCCGAAAAGGTATCCAGTTTTGTGAATACCTTGATAAATCCATCGTGTAACAGGTCTTTGGCTTCTTCCCGGTTGGCAGAATAACGCATACATACGCCCAGCATTTTACTTGCAAAGCAATCATAAAGCTCGCGCTGAGCCTTCAAGTTCCCTTTGAGGCAGCCTTCAAGGATTTTGTTATAATCCATTGCTTTGTGAATGCTTTAAATTTTTAGTTTCAAGTAAATGATGCATGATCGTTTTGAATAGTTGCACCGGGTAAAAATAAATATTTTTTGATTTTATTATGTCACCCCTACGGGTCTTGTTGTACTAAATGCCAATTGTTACAATCATGACGTCCCTACGGGACTTTTTCTTCAGTCCCGGAGGGACGTCATGATTGTAACAAATGAGTCTGCACAGATTTAGCCCCGTAGGGGTGACATGATTAATGTTTATACACTTATTAATTAAATGTCCCCTTCAGATATTGTTTCGTGCGTTCTTCCTTGGGATTGTTAAATACCTCTTCTGCTGTGCCTTGTTCGATGACTTCGCCCATATACATAAAGATCACATTATCTGCAATCCGGCGGGCCTGTCTGAGAATATGTGTGACCAAAACCACGGTGTAATTCTCTTTCAAATCAACAAACTTTTTCTCGATCACATCACTTGAAATAGGATCTAGCGCAGATGTTGGTTCGTCAGCAAGAATGATTTCGGGATCAACCGAGAGACCACGTGCCAGACACAACCTTTGCTGTTGTCCGATACTCAGTTTGGAAGCAGGATCTTTTAACCGAAACTGAACCTCTTCCCACAGATTGGCCTGACGCAGATAATGCTCAACCCGCATATCCAGAATCTTCTTTTTGGTTCGTCCACTGATCCGTAATCCAAAGGCAATATTATTAAAAATGCTCATCGGAAGCGGGTAGGGGCGCTGACTTAACAGACCCATCCGCTTACGGATAGCAGTAATTTCTGATGTGGTATTCAATATATCCTCTTCACCGATAAAAATATTCCCGGATACTTTGACTTCGGGATAGAGATCGGTCAACCGGTTCATGCTTTTTAAAAGCGTGGTCTTTCCGCATCCTGAAGGTCCCAGAATAACAGTGATTTTATTCTCAGGAATGTCGACATTGACATTCTTTAAAATATGTTGCTTGCTGATATACAAATTAAGATCGCGTACACGTATTTTAGCTTTTTCTTCCATACCCTGATTTAAATTTTATTCTTCTGATACCGTTTGGAAGTATATCTGGAGAGAATACTGATAAACAAAATAAATAATGTGAGCACAACTGCCGAGGCATAAGCCCGTGTCCTGACCTCTTCGATGGGCGATGAGAGCTGGAAAAAGATCGCCAGTGGCAATGTAGCAGTGGGTTGCATCAAAGAAGTCGGAATGCTGTCGGTATAACCGGTGGTGAACAGAACTGAGGCTGCATCACCAATTGCGCGTCCAAAGGCAAGCAGAAAGGCTGTCACCAGACCTGCAAAACCCTGTTTGAAAAACACCCTGTAAGCCGTTTCGCTCTTGGTCGAACCCAAAGAAAGAGATGCTTCAAGCAATCCCCTTGGGACTGTTTTCAATACTTCGTCCATTCCCCTGACCATAATAGGGATGATGAAAATCGTAACTGTAATAATACCTGCCAGCAAAGATGTCTTGAAACCAAAGAAAATCATCACTCCAAATCCAAAAGCGCCATAAACAATTGAAGGTACGCCCCATAACAGATCAAGGAAGAAACGGATGGTGTTGAGCATCTTCTTGCGTTTGGCCATGTGTACATTCATGTAAAGGGCAACAGGTAATCCAACACAGAATGCCAGAACGGAAGCTCCAATTGAGAGATAGGCTGAACCGATGATGGCATTCAGGATGCCACCCTCTTTGCCAAAATAGAATCCACCCTTCGGAGTCTGTGAGAGCATTTCCCAACTGATTGCCGGGAGCCCCTTGAATAAAATACTGGCAACGATCAGTAACAGCGCCAAAGCGATGACTGATGTCGACAGGAACATTAAAACCCTGAAGATTTTCTCTTCTATAAATCTGAATTCTCTCATTAATTATATATTCTTTTCATTACCCGTGAAGGTGTCAAAAAACTTGGTCACTGAGCGAAGTCGAAGTGACATTTATCTGATCATCAATGTCGTTTCGACTTCGCTCAACGACCAGATTTGGCTTAGACATTCTTTTCAACCTGCATGATCGCAATGCGCGACATGCCATTGAACAACAATACAATCACAAACAAAACCAATGCAGCCAGCATAAGCGCTGAATCATACATTGGGATACTGAGCATTTCGCCATAATTATTGGCAATCAGTGCCGGCAGGGGATATCCAGATTGAAAAGCACCCGTAGGCATTTTCGTGACGTTACCCGTTACCATTAACACCGCAATTGTTTCACCAAAGGCTCTTGATATTCCAAGTCCAAAGGCTGAAATGATTCCCGGAAATGCTTTTTTAACCAGAACCAGTTTGATGGTCTGCCATTTTGTAGCTCCCAACGAAAGTGAAGCTTCACTCAACTCATCGGGAATGGTTTTAAATACTTCGATCAGGATATTCAAGATAAAGGGAATTATCATGATTGCCAGTACGATGGCTCCCGATAACAGACAGTAACCTGAAGATTGTTTTCCAAAGAATGGCGCCAGATGTTGTGATACAAAAGGAACGATCAACAATATACCCCAAACTCCATAAATGACCGAAGGAATCCCGGCAAGAATATCGATCACGGGATGCATGATTTTCAGGACATAACTCTTGGCATATTGAGTGAGATGGATAGAAGCCAATAGGCAAATAGGTCCGGCAATCAATAATGCAAGCATTGTGACCCAAACCGAACTTACAATAAACGTAAGCATTCCAAAGTGGCCCGACAAAGGTCTCCAGTCCGACGAAAACAAAAGACTTGAGATGCTTTGATCTTTTAGCAGTGGTTCGCTCTTGTAAATTAAACCAATGCCAATTACGATTGGCATTATAATGACAAAAGTCAGACTGATCAACATCCAACTACTGGCTATCTTGTCACGTAATAGTCGTTTAACGGTAAAGAATTTGCGATTGAGCTTCACCATTTATTTGATTTTATCGAGTTCGTTTTTAATTTTTTCTTCCGGTAGCTGTACGTACCCTGATTCATTGACATATTTCTGTCCATCTGTCAGTATCCATTTCAGAAATTCTTTTACAACAGGGTCATTCGGTTTGCCTTTGCTTACAAAATAGAGATCGCGTGCCGGAGGTGAAGGATAACGTCCATCGCGAATGGCAGCCATCAGTATATCAAGGGTTGCGTAGACGTCTTCCTCCTTATCGATTTTGCCATTCCCGTTTACGTCAATTGGAATAACACATATACCCGGATAGAATTTACGTGACTGGATATCATATACATAGATAACATTGTTGTATCCAATACCCAAAGGATCTTTTTTAACAGCCTCGGCAACTCCCGGATCACCAAATACTCCAATTCCATTCAGGCTTTCCTGATTCTTGCCAAGATATTTCCCCCACATTTCACCTGCCCCACAAGCATCACTGCGGACATACACATTGAGTTTACCTTGTGCTTTGTGATCTACCTTTTGCAGATTGGTCCCCCAGGAAGTAATATTACCTGTAAGAAAGATCTGTTGAAAGTTTTCTTTGGTCATTCCTTTTACTTTCAGTTCATCCAATACAGGATTCTTGTCACTGATAGTTGGCAGTACAGCATCTTTTGCGACAGATACCAACCATGCTCCTTTAGACGTTTCCGACTTATTGATTTCTCTCGACAACATACCCAGATCAACCATTCCAGAGAGTGCATCCGTCATTCCTTTGCCGGCCCCTCCTGCCGAAATATCTATTTTAACCTCAGGATGGATCTTTTTAAATTCTTCGGCCCACTTCACTGCGAGGGGGTATAAAGCAAAAGCACCCGATATACTGATAGTGCCTTCGAGCTTCCCATTGGTGTTCTGATTGGCCTTTTTTCCTTTGCAACCTGCAAGTATTATAACAGTAGCTAAAACTATTAAAGTGGTGATTTGCTTTATGATTCTGATATACTTTTGCATGTTGGTGACAGATTTCAAATGTGTTGCTAAGGTAGAATTTTCTTTCCAAATTTTTACCAATGCAATTTAAAGTTATCATTTATTGATTATTTTCGGGACTCTTCAATAATTGTTTCCTATTTTTGAAGAATCAAAACCCGGGAGTATGAGAATATTCAGAACTATCAAACGTTTAGTCCGGATTCTGTTTGTGCCAAATCACGAATGGGTTTCCATAGCAAATGAATCTGAATCTATCGGTCTCATTATTAAATATTATGCCTGGCCTTTTATCGTTTTGGGTGCGTTGATAAAAACCGGTAGTGTTTTCCTGAAGTTTACCAATGAAGCAGATCTGATCCAGTTTAAGATTCCGTTTTCATTTACGATTCTTCTTTTTTATATGATTGTCCCGCTATTTGTTCTCACTGTCGGAGGGACTATTATTGATCGTTTCAGTAAGGCAATCGGTGCAACCGGACATAAAAACGGCGCAATGCGATTGCTGATCTACAGTTATACGCCTGTTTTCATTGCTACTATACTCATCAATACCGAAAGCCATCTTCAATATTTTCAATATGTTGGAGTGATTTCGGTCTATGCTGTACTGCTTTTCTGGATGGGGATGACCCCAATGCTTCACATTCTTCCGGAAAAGAGGTTTAAGCTCCTGGTCTTCTCAGCACTAACACTGGTCTTCCTGTTTTTTGTCATCATGTTTATCATCAGGATCACATTAAATCTGCTTTATCCTGAAGGAGTCATACTTTTTTTGTAGTTTATGCTTATTTTTGTTTAAAATTGAATATTATGTTAAAGATGATACCCAAATTAAAATTCACCGAGAGTGGCAACTTCTTTTTGATTGCAGGACCTTGTGTTGTGGAAAATGAAGAAATGCCGTTAGAGATTGCTACAACGATTAAGAAAATCACTGACCGCCTTGAGATTCCGTATATATTCAAAGCTTCTTACCGTAAGGCCAACCGTTCAAAGTTGTCTTCTTTTATGGGGATTGGTGATGTTAAAGCCTTGTTAGCGATTAAACATGTTGGTGATACACTGAAAATCCCAACTGTGACTGATATTCATACTGCTGAAGAGGCCGCAATAGCTGCACAATATGTCGATATACTTCAGATTCCGGCATTTCTTTGCCGCCAGACAGATCTGCTGATTGCAGCTGCCCAGACAGGAAAGGTTGTCAATATCAAGAAAGGGCAATTTCTTTCACCTGAATCGATGGAATTTGCTGTCGAAAAGATTATGAATGCCGGTAATGACCGTGTTATTCTTACTGAGCGGGGTACTACATTTGGATATGGCGATTTGATCGTTGACTTCAGAGGAATCCCCGTGATGCAGCAAATTGGTGTACCTGTTGTCCTGGATGTTACTCATTCACTGCAACAACCCAATACAAAAGAAGGCGTCACAGGTGGTCGTCCCGAATTGATCGAAACCATGGCACGGGCAGGAATTGCCGTTGGTGCTGATGGTCTGTTTATTGAAACGCATCCAAATCCTTCGGTTGCCAAGAGTGATGGGGCCAACATGCTTCGTCTTGATTTACTCGAAGCCCTGCTTGAAAAACTGGTAAAAATCAGAAAAGCTATCCGTTAATAAACTGTTTAAAATTTCCCCGTAGGGGATAAATATCAATAGAAACATTCATTTATTCTTTCTTTTCCCCGTAGGGGATTAACCTTATGTTAATGCCCTACGGGCAAAAACTAGGTGAGAATTCCGTTTCTATTGAAATTAATGCCCTACGGGCAAAAGAAAAACAATACTTAAATAGTTTCTAATTACAGAGTTAGAAGTACATTTTACAAGGACTCTTAGCCCTGTGCAATGACGGTAAATGGAATATAAGGGAAACTTCATGCGAGAGGTTTCCTTTTCTTTTGCTGTTTACCATGGTCACGTCAACGCTGTAATTGATCCTCACTGAAGAGAGCATGTCGCTATTCAGGCTGACATCCACTCCAGTCAGAAAAATGAGCTCACTGAAAGACAGCAGGCTGTTTTGTTCCCGCCTGAAGAATCCTCCCAAATTGAATCCGGGTCTGGCATAATTGACTCCAGCCACAAAATCCTGCATACTTCCCTGCTTTTCAAACATAAAAACCGGTTGGATCTTGCTGTCAACCATTCTGTAATCGCTGACGGAATGGCTGTATCTTGCCATCAGAACATACTTGGTTGGCAATTTTGCCTTTTCCATGAAGAACGACTGGTTGGGTTCCGGAACATGTTGAGCAGAAATCCCAATATCGAATACATCGTTAAATACATTTGCCTGGAAGCTGGGATCGCTTTCCCATCTGGCCCATAAACCGATATCAAAATCAAAGAAACTGATACTGGGTGCTGCATTCTGCAATGTAACTTCAGATTGTGGCAACACAATACCATAATAGGGATTGAGCTGATCTCCAAAAATCAGATGATCCCAGTTGATCGTTTTCTGATAAATGACAGGGGCTATACCGGCCTGCAAGACCCAGTTATCTGAAAGGTCAACCCTGCCAGAAATCGGTATTCCAAATGCAAGAGTATTGAGACTCCCTTCGCCTTCCTGATTGTTGATCACGAATAGTCCGACCCCTCCGATCCCTTTGATATCGGTATCATGAATGGATTGATCAAGACCCACGGCATAAGTTTCAAACCGTGAAGGTAAATACATGAGCGCCCTCCGGTAATTAATGGTGCCAAGCAGACCGCGTTCTATACCTGTTGCAGCGGGGTTATAATATGAAGGTGAATATAGAAACTGTGAAAACGTTACATCCTGCGCATGAACAATGTGTCCGCTGAAAAACAGCAGCAATGTGAAAATCGTTAACTTCCAGTTTATATGTTTCATAAGCTATTTAATCAGTGTTACAGTTCCCTCTGTTCTCAATTTCCCATCTCTTCCTTTCATCCCCTTCCATTCAGTGCCATCAATAAACGTAGCCTTCACTCTCCAGATATAGACATCCATTGGTAAATTCTTGCCTTTTACACTTGCACCATCCCATCCCACAGCAGGTTTCCCTTCCAGAAGTTCTCTCGTTTCCCAGATCAGATTTCCCCAAGTGTCAAAGATCCCCATATAGTATGTTTGTAGGCCTATCCCAACCGGTTTAAATGTATTGACCTCACTGTTTGCGTCTGAAGGTTTAAATGCATTGGGGACAAAAAGACCCTTGATAATCGTTTCATGCATGATTGAAGTCGTATCTACGCAACCATATTGATTGGAGCTGCGTAACTGGATCTTATAAAAACCGTTGTTGTAGAACTTAACCAAGACCGAATCGCAACCCTGTGCTGTAGATCCATCAGGGAAAAGCCATTCACAAGCTGTGGTGTTCGTTGAAAGGCTGGTCAGGAATACATTCTCTGGAGATCCTCCTGCCGAATAGACCCTGATTTTTGCTTTTGGAACGGGATAGATCGTCACCCAGAATGATGCAAACGTACGACATCCCATGGTGCTTTCGGTTACCGTGGTTACTTTCCTACGCATAGTCTTATTATCGGGACTGTCATTGTGATAAGTATATTTGCCCGAAGAGGTCCAGGTGCTGTCCTCTCCAAAGTTCCAGAGTTGAGGTTCCACACCTGCCGGCAAGAGGTTTAAAACAATAGGGGAACATCCTGTGATATCATTAACAGGAATAGCAGGGGGCAATGCTTTTACGTAAATGCGTTTTGTGATTAATCCGGAACAGTGCGACACGTTAGCAGCCGTAGCAGCAGTGAAAGTGACAATGGTCCAACCGGGAGTCTGGAATATGTGGTTGGTAGCAGCGTTGGTGCCAAAAGAGCCATCCCCGAAGTCCCATTTCGTATTGATCAGTGTCCCTAATGGAGATCTGCCCTCGAAGGAAATATTCTCACCCACACAGACTGAATCGCGCGAAGTAATGGTCAAAGTCAATGGGGGATAGATCAAAATCGTGTCTGTCTTCTCTGCAAAACTGCAACCATTGTCAATGAAAAGCTTGACGATATATTTTCCCTGAGTGGTATAGGCATGTGTTGCATTCCATGAACTCGAAATCACCCCATCCCCAAAATCCCAGTAGTTGGTCATGACCTGCTGTACGGTATCCGACGAGAAGTTATTGAATGTTACAAGTTCTCCGGGACATGCAGTGCGTTTATCCAACTGAATGAAAACCTCTATACTATTGGGTTTGATGAGCAATGGCCGGGTAATGCTGTCTTTTCCACAATTATTTTGGGCCACCAGTTTAATCATATAAGTAGTGGCAGTTTTTCCTGTTGTGAAAGTATGGGTAGGTTCATAATCGGTACTGGTTGTCCCGTCGCCAAAATACCAATGGAATGAAGCAGACCTGTCCTGACTCAGGTTTTTGATCGAAACGATTTTAGGAGAACATTCCCATGTGTGTGGCAATGCAAAATTTGCATGAGGTAATGCATTGACCATTACCGGATAAACGACTGTTTTAGTGAAACAATTGTTTGATACAGTCAGGGTAATATTGTAAGTAGTATCGTTGATCGCCTGGTTATACGTTAAATCCTTCCGGGTAAAAGGAACGCTTGCTGTCTGTCCGTTGCCGAAGTTCCAGCTGTAGCGTTGACCGTTTGCAGAATTTCCTGTTGTATCGGCTGTAATCGTCACGCTCAGTGGCCCGCAGCCCCTGTTTGGACTGACAGTTACGACAGGGAATATTATGTCATCCAGGATGACGATTTTCTTAATTGTATTGATGGTACAATTATTTGGATCTGCACTGATCATTTTTACGGTAAAAGTTCCACCGGTTCTGTAAGTGTGATTGATTGTACCAGAGGAAATGGCTGTTTGACCATCGCCAAAATCCCAGTTGTAGATTGTTCCTGCTGACCCATTGGGTGTAAACAGCACCGGTAAGTCCTTACAGCTTTCCGGCAGCACAGTAAATCCTGTAATGAGAACTGGCAATAATTTTGCAACCAGCTGATCTGTATTCGAACAGGTTGTTGCAGGATCGGTCCATGTATATTTCAGGATATAGCTTCCGGAGGTGAGTCCGGTTGTTGAGAAAATGTTTCCTGTTACACCACTTCCGCTCCAGGTTCCTCCTGAAGGTGTTCCGATCAGTTGATAAGGGGTTTTATCGGTTTCGCAAAGTGTAAAGTCTTTGCCTGCATCCACAACAGGTAAAGGCTGGATAAGGAAATGACGGCTATCCTGACTCGAACAATAACTGTTTCCCCGTGTGTAGGTCAGCGTATAATTACCCGGAACATTGAGATCGAGATAATAAGAACTACCAATCAGCTTGAGGACATTCGCAGCAGAGACCGGTAAAATACTCCAGCTGCCACCTGCGGGAGTGCCTTTCAGTGCAAACAAAGTATTAACCGTACAAAAGGTAGTATCAGCGCCAGCCTCAACCTGAATGAACTTATCAATTGTAAACGACCTGCTAAGAGATGTAGTTCCGCAGCTATTGGTCGCATTCATTGTCACCGTGTATGTATTAGCGGTCGTGAATGCAATATGGGGTAGGGGAGATGTTGCGGTAGTCCCGTCAATGTAACTAAACCCGGTTGATGGGGCAACAACCCAATTATAACTGCCAATAGCATTTCCATTGTCCTGGACCACTGCATACTTCTCAGCCCTGAAGGTGAAGTTGTCGCAGGTGTCTGCAACTTTGCTGAAGGTGATAGTCGGTTTATCGAAGATGGTATAATTCCATGTCTTAATGTCGTTGCTACAGGCATTCGAAGCATTTAATGTAACCGTATAATTTCCCGGTCTGTTAAAATTGATCTGAGGCAAAGGACTCGAGGAAGTGGTCCCATTTAAATAGGTTGCACCTGCTGAAGGGGTAATAACCCAGTTGTATACTAAGTTTTGTCCCCAAACAATGCCTGAAAAAGTTAAATTATTAGGAAGACACTGGCTTGAAAGCGAATCTTTGAGCCTGATTTCAGGTCCCTTAGTGATGTTGATGATCTGGTGTGTTTCCGTGAATCCGCATTCACCAAGCGTTCTGATTTTGACATAAAATACACCTGTATCAGCAAACTGAATGATCGGGTAATGCGAAGTATCGCTGGTCCCGCTGAGATAAGTGATGGCCCTGAAGGGTGTAATTGTCCATTGATACCGAATTGTATCATTCAGGTTGGAGATGAGTTTAACATTGATGCTATTCGCAACAAAAGTATAGTTGTTACAAGAATTGGGTTTCAACCCCAATGTAACCATCGGTGCATCTTTTACTTTGACGGTATAATTGTGAGCATCAGTACCACATTGATTTGTAACGCTGTGTGTGACAGTGTATACCCCAATAGTATTAAAATCGATTTGTGGTGATGCCGCAGTTGAAGAAGGAGTCATGGTCCAGCCTGTTGCCGGCGACACAGTCCATTTATGCGTAATCAGGTCACCGGTAGATTGATCTGTAAAGTTGACTTTATAAGGCATACAACCGGTGAGTGGGGTAGAAGTAGTCTTTTCACCAGCATGGGCAAGTACCCAGAAAATCCTTGAAGCTGTTGATTTTCCACAATCATTTTGTGTCTCAACCCAAACAGTGTATTGACCTGTTTTGGTGAATTGAAAATGAGGATATTTGCTGTTTCGTGAAGTTCCGTCAAGATAGGTAACCCCTGTTGAATCGGTCACCCACCAATGAATATTTGAAAGCGCTTTGCCATTTTGGTTGATACTAAACTTCGTGGAATCGATGATCAGATTATAGGGCAGTGCACATTGATTGGCAATCGGGTTCAGCGTGAGAGATGGTATCGTTGAAATTTCGACAGTAAATGATTTACTCTGTATGCTGCACAATCCTGTCAGTGTATGGGTTACGGTATACGTTCCGGCCAGGGTGAACTGTATTGAGGGTGCCGGCGATGTTGTAGTTCCGGAAGTAAAGGAGACACCGGTCGAAGGGGTAAATGTCCATTTGTGTGAAAGATTATCTCCGGTAGATGCGTCAGTAAAGCTCACTATTTTAGGAGCGCAACCTGTTGAATCGCTCATCGATGTGATCAACTGACCATTGGGTCTGACATCAAATGTCTGCGACCGGGTAACCGACCCGCAATCATTTGTAACTGTGACACCGATCGTATAGGTTCCAGAGACAGTAAACTGCCAGGATGGATTGGATGATGTCGGAGTTGTTGCATTCTGATACGTAAAACCTGTCGCTGGAGTTACTGTCCATGCATAAGAGAGCGCCCCTCCGTTGTTTGCAATGACATTAAACAAGGCATTAGAAATCGTCAGGTTCCCATTTTCACAGATATTAGAAATAGGTTGCAAGGTGACGCCCGGCTTATCTTTTGCTCTGATCGAATAACTGGCTGAATTGGTTCCGCATGAATTTGTAACCGTGAGCTTCACCGTATAATTTCCAGCCTGAGTGAAACTGATATCCGGGTTTTGGGAAGTTGCTGTGGTACCGTTAACAAAACTATAACCTGTAGAGGGTGTGACAGTCCATGCTGAAGTTGCCTGATAACCCGTCGATTGATTATTGAAATGAACAGTATCCGGAATACATGCATCTGTCAGAGAAGGTATTGCTTTTGCTAAAGGTGAAAAAGCATACTTGACCGTTTTTGAGTAAGTTTTGGTATCACAACCATTAGTCAGTGTAACCGCGATGGTGTAATCTCCTTCTGCGTTAAAACTGATCTGTGGTCGGAGTGATTGAAGCGTAGTGCCGTTAAGAAAACCCCATCCGGTTGTTGGTGTGATCGTCCAGTTTGCCTGTACGACTTCATTTGGTATCGGATTGACCCAGAACATCGAAGCCTGGGTGCCATCAAATGTATAGGTATTACATTGATTTAGAATATTCGGGAAGCCGGAGTCTATAAGTCCATTTGCGAATACATTAAAAGTCTTTTCATTCAACGTACACTGGTTCTTCACTTGAAGGGTAACCACATAATTTCCCTTTGTGGTAAATATAAACTGTGGATTCTGGGAGTTGGCATTTTTCCCCGGACCAAAACTCCAACCCGATGAAGGTGAGACGCTCCATGTTGTGGTATTGATATCACCTGTGGATGTATTGGTGGCATTTACAGTCAATGGGATACAACCGGTCAGTGGTGTCAGCGTGGCATTGGCAACAGGTCGTTTTGTAATGGTGACCGACTGCGAGTAATAAGCAGAGTCTTTACAGTCGTTAACAGCAGTAAGTTTTACAACATAAACATTACCTGTAGTCGGAAATGTATGTGGATATACACCTCCATTTGTTGTAGTAATAATAGGGGATCCATCACCAAAGTCCCACTTATAGAGCACTCCCAATGAACAGTCAAAGTTTGAGCCTGTAATTGTGGTATTCGTGAAATTAACAGGTTCTCCTTCACACACATTGTCAGCAGTAAAGCTGGGAATTGGTTTAGCACCAACCCTGACACCGCCAACACTAGCTTCTGTGCTTTGACAACCGTTTGTGGCAGTGATTTTCACGATATAATAACCGTTTAACTTATTGCACGAGCTGAGTGTGTAAGTGTGATAAACGGTACTGTCATTCGCGTTGATTGAATCTTGTGTCCAGTTTCGGGTCGTTCCATCTCCAAAGTCCCATATATAAGTAGTTCCGGGATCGTTTTTCGAAACCCTGTTTACCCTGAAACCAAAAGTGATAGGAGCACAACCTGTAGTATTACCTCCGGAGCTGATTCCAATAGCTGGATTGCCCTGATTTTTAACGCTATATGTTATCGAATTATCACATCCGTTTGCACCTGTTGCAGTGAGTTTTAAATTGAATAGCCCTAGCTTGCTGTATAGATGAGTGATTGGAAAATCGGTTCCGACATAAGAGCTGGCTGTTGTACCATCTCCCCAATCAATCTTGTAACCGCTGATCAGGTTTGGATCCTGAGACTGATTGTTAACGACAACAGTGTAAAATGGGTTTTGTATCGTAGGGTTGCTTGCGCAATTGTCAAAGGGCTTCAACGGATTGACAGCATCCAACAAACCGGCAATAGGAGCAGGCCTGATAATAATATCGTGAAACTGAGTAGCAACAAAAGTATTGGTCGAAATTCTGGTGACAGTCAGTACAACATGGAAGGGCGTTTCAAAACCGCCAACAAGATGTGTGGCTCCTGGTTGAACAGGGAAACCATAACTTACATTCTGTCCGGTTCTGCCTGGTTTGCCATCTCCAAAGGTCCAGTCAAATCTTAAATCTGATAGCGTATATGATCCGGTGACAGTTGCAGCAAAATTTGCAACGGCAGTTCCACAGGGGACAGCATCAGTAGTAAAGTCTGCTGTAACCTGAGCATTAACAGAATTATAACAAAATAACAGTATCAACGAAACGATTATATGTCGCCAAGGTCTAATCTTGAAGAAGCCTATTTCTGCCATCATCTGCATCCGCGATTATTCAAATATATGATGGTTGGGTGGTTGATGAAGTAAAATTCGTAAATATTCAATTATACCCAACCAGTTTAGGAATTTTTGTGAAATTTAATACACATTTCAGTTAAATCAAGTGAACCTATGCATATATATTAGATTGTGAGGTTTATAATTCAAATGGGTATTGATTAATTCAGTAAGTTTTATAGAAATTGCAGATTCTACCATCACCATAAACAAATCAAAACTGTAATTGTTAATCCTGATTTTCCCAAAAAGTAACCTCGTAAAACTGTTAATTTTTCTACTTACTTCTACAATTTTATACTATCGTAAGAATAATGGGGTCAGCCACAATTTATTTCCTAATCAAGAAAACCAAAAATACGAAATTGTCGGAGACCCCATTTATCTTTCTTGGTTTATTTGGTATAGTTAAATAAAAGTTGGACATTTAGACAATATTTAGACATGCTTATCACCACACTATTCATTTTATAATGAGAAAACTATATTGCTTTCTGGTTTTGCTTTTATTGAGTTCTTTTAATCTGTTTGGACAGACTGCAGCCAGGACAACTATTAAGGGTGTTGTATGTGACACGGCGGGAATCTGTGTTCCATCTGCTATGGTAATGTTACTTTCAGCCAAAGATTCGGCCCTTACTAATTATATGATGGCTGATGAGAAGGGGGTTTTTGAATTCAGGAATGTCAAAAACATTGGGTATCTGCTGAAGATTCAGCACATGAGTTATATCCCCTATCAAAAATCATTACCTGTTTCTCCCACCGATTTAACGGATATGAACATGATTAAGCTTAAATTAATCTTCAAAGTGTTGCGCGAAGTGGTCATTGAAGCTGCAAAAGCGCCATTGAAATTCTATGGTGATACGATAGAATATGATGCCACTGCGTTTAAAGTCCCACCTGGATCAACTGTTGAAGACCTTTTGAGAAGACTCCCTGGCGTAGATGTGGATGTTGCTGGGAATATCAAGTCAGAAGGAAAAAGCGTAAAACGTTTATATGTTGAGGGAAAAACATTTTTTGGTACTGATCCATTATTTGCAACCAAGAACCTGGGAGCAGAAATAGTCTCCAAAGTGCAGTTTTTTGATGAGAAGTCAGAAATGGAAACGTTCAGCGGTGTAAAAGAGCCTGTTCATAATACCAAAGCAATGAACCTGAGCCTGAAAGAAGAATTTAAACAGGGCGGTTTCGGGAAAGTGACAGCGCAGGCTGGTGATCAGGATAGAAGAGCCCTGCGAGGCTATTATAACCGTTTTGACAAAAAACAAATGCTTTCCTTTATTGGATATGGAAACAACCTCAACCAAACAGGTGTAAATTGGGATGATTATGGTGATTATACAGGACAAAGTATTTCCGGATCTATTGGTGGCGAATTTGGTGGTGTTGATTATATGGATCTGAGTATGAGTAATCCCTTTAGGAATTCTTTTGATGGTCGCGGACTGACCGATAATTATGGTGGTGGGGTAAATTATAATTTAGATAATAGTAAAACAAAAATCAGTGCCAATTATAATTACAACGAAACCACCAGAAAACTCTTTCAAACATCAAACAAAGAGACTTTTTTGCAAACCGGTTCCTTTAAAAATGCCGATACTACTCAAGATTTAGATTTCATTGGAAAACACTATCTTGAATTATGCATTGAAAGAACTTTTGATAAAGCGAATATCCTTAGTTCGAAAACCTATATTAATTTTTCAACTTCCTTAGGGAATTATTCTACAACTTCAATATTTTCAGACACGAATAACGTGAAGAATCAAAGGTTAAATAATATAAACAATAACAATCTCGATTCATGGAATGTCAATAGTACGGTTGTTTTCAAACATAGATTTAAAAAAGAAGGAGTTGTGTTTTATTGGAGTGGTGGGGTTACCTCAATAAAATCAAATGGATTGGATAATCCCTTTTCACTCAATAGGTTTTTTGAAGCGAATACCTTTACAGATCAGGTCAGAGAACTGAATACCAATAGTGACAATAAAACGACTCAGTTCAAGTCGAACATGATCTGGGTTAAACCATTATCAAAAAAAATTATGTTAGATGTTGCATACAATTTTAGGGCAACCAATACTATTCAGGATAAACTCACGCAGAACAGTGCATTGCAGAATATCAGAGTAGATAGTTTAACGGCATATTATACCAATAATAATTTATATAACCGGATCGGAACGACGCTCACTTACAACTATAAATATTTAAATGTCAGAGCAAGAGTTGATGCTCAACAGATCCAAATCAATGGAAATTATTCATTACGAAAAGAAACGCCCGATCTGGTTGATCCAATGAATAAAACCTATTCTAATCTGTTACCAAATGTCGGTGTACACTTTCAACTGACCAAAATGACATACATAAATGCTGGTTATGGTGAGGGTATAACTACCCCCACGATAAATGATTTAATGCCTGTTGGCAATGTTAACGACCCTTCCTACCTGATTGAAGGTAATGCTAATCTCCAGCCTTCACACAATCATTCTTATGATTTTACTTTCTGTTCTCAGTTTAAACCTTTCTCTTCTTATTTATATATTACGTTGGATTATAAAGAAACTAAAAATTCAATTACAATGGGGAGGAGTTACAATTTGATTGAAAAAGTAGGTTGGCAAACAGTTATACGACCAGAGAATATGAATGGGATTAAAAAACAGACTAGTTTACATATAGGTTATAATATAAGGTTGATAGATTTAAAACTCAGAATAGGTATAAATAGTGATCTCGGTTTTGGTAAATCTCCTACTTTGATTAACGAAATTGAGACCTTTGAAAAAAATACCAATTCTTCATTAGGAACCAGTTTAAACTTAACCCTCTCTCAGAAATTAATATTGGATTTAAGCGGGTCTATGAGTTTTAATAATATGAAGTACAACCAGGGAAATAATTATGATCAGACAATTAGATATTACAGTTCAAATAGTGCATTAAGATGGCAGATTGCAACATATATCTATTTTGAAAGCAACTTTAATTATTCGGTTTATAAAAATTCGAGTTTAGGATTCGATCGGAATATTCCGTTGTTGAATGCTTCAATTCGTCAAATCGTTGGTAAAGCTAAACGTATTGAGATGAGGCTGTCGGCAAATGATATTTTTAATAAAAATCTTTCCATTTCGCAGTCGGCTTCTGAACTGTATATCATGAGTACAACAGCCAACAATCTGGCCCGTTATTTTCTGCTCAGCTTAAGTTATAATCTCAGAGGATTTGTAAATAAGAGTGAGTAATTACATGTTTTAAAATAAAGTGTCTTCAAATTATAATAAACTATGTATCCATCTTCAATTAATAAAACGCCTCAATATAAACTGGTTTCAAAATTCATAAAAATTTTAGTACTGACTGTTATTGTTCTTTATTCAACCCATTGTTATGCTCAAATACCTGTAGGAATGGTCCGCTATATAAGAACTGCAGATCGTTCTAAGGAATTGGCGTCAAATGAATATTTAAGCAAGGAGCTACAAGCAAAATTTTCTGAAGGGTATGGAACAGAGCCTATTTTTACTACGCTCTATATCAATGCAACCCAAACAAGATTTGAAGGGTGGGATGAGCAGGATCCCGAATGGATTTCACAGCGTTCTGATTATACGATAACCCGTGATTTCAGTACACAAACCATGCGTGAATTACATTCTGTTAATGACAAAATGTATATTGTCGAGGATTCTTTAAGGCCTCCCAGATGGAGCATCCTGAATGAAATGAAAGAGATTGCCGGTCATACCTGCATGAATGCTTATTACAAAGACACTCTAAGACATCAAAAAGTTATCGCATGGTATGCATTGGATATTCCCCTCGCAGCAGGGCCGGAAAGTTTCTTTGGATTACCGGGTCTGATTCTTGAGGTAAATGTTAACGATGGCGCCTTGCTTTTAACTGCTGCAAAGATAGCGCCGATGAAACTGACTAATGAACTTGACTTTTCTAAAAAGACAAAGGGAAAGAAAATCAAGGAGAAAGAGTATATTGATATTATAAGAAAGCAAATTGCTGATAACCGGAAAAAGTTGAAGCCAGTCTTAAATGGTATCATTTATTAAGGTGATTGAAAATGGTGCCTGGCACCATTTATTCCGACTCCCATTAATTTATATGAAAATGATCGGATATTAATTTATATAACGAATCCCTTTTCAATGGTTTTGATATATAATCATTGCATCCGGCTGCCAAAGCAATTACCCGCTCGCCATATAATGAACGTGCCGTTTGTGCAATGATTACTACATCTTTATTGAATATGCGGATTTGTTTTGTTGCTTCATATCCATCCAGGATAGGTATTCGAATATCCATCAAAACCAGATCGATATCAGGATTGTTTTTACATAAACTGATCGCTTCTTCTCCATTGAAGGCTTGAATAACTTCCTTACTGTATGATTTTACATATTCAAGTAAAAGCATCATCGAATATATTTCGTCTTCAACAATCAAAATTTTTAATTTATTGCCTGATTCAATATTGTTATTTGAATTGCACATTACTCATTGAAATTAAGACGGTGGTCAATTATTTGCGTATATAATTTTGAAGCTTCTGTTATTATAAAAACAGATAATATATCATATTTGTTTAAGAATTAATTGGGTCAGGCTCAATTAATTCTTATGACCTAATTAATTCTTAAAAAATATTATTTTTGATCTCTGGATAGCACTCATTTTAAAACTGAATATAAAGATTTTGTACAATGGAACACATAAATGGGCGCAAACGTAATTTTGATACTATAAGTCCTTCGGCTTTTTCATTGTTATTGCTGAAAGGCTATACCAATATTCCTTTTGCACGCAGAACTGCCGAACTGATTGTTTCTCCCTATGAATATGTCCCTGACTTCAAGAAAAAAGATATGACTTTCTGGGCCAGGATGTTGCATTTTGAAAGCAGATATTGGAGTATTGATCAGTTAATGACTGATCTTCAGTTGAATAATATTCTGGAATTGGCATCTGGGTTTTCATTTCGTGGTTTGGAAGCCATCAGGCAAAAACCGGTTCACTACATTGATACAGATCTTCCTAATTTGATTGCAACGAAAAAGGAATTTATCGGTGCATTAAAAGGAGAGGATTTTCAATCGAATGGTAATTTGGAATTATTACCGCTTAATGCACTTGATGAAAAACAGTTTCAGGAGATAGTCTCTCATTTTCCGGAAGGGGAGATCGTTATTGTTAACGAAGGATTGCTTATGTATCTGGATATTCCTGAGAAAGAAAAGCTGTGTAATATCATTCACAAGATTCTAAAAGAAAGGGGAGGTTACTGGATTACTGCAGATATCTACCTGAAGAAAAAAATGGAGAATCTTGATTTGAAGATAGATGATTCAACTAAAGCGTTCTTCAAACAACATAGGATAGAGGAGAATAAATTTGAAAGTTTTGAAGAGGCTGAGGCTTTTTTTAAGCGCATGGGTTTTAAGGTCGATAAAGAAGCGAATCTGAATCGATCAGAACTGAGCACTATGAAATATTTTCTAAAGAATGTTACAGAGAATCAACTACTCAAGATTCGTAAAACAGGTAAGATGCAGATGACATGGCGTTTACGTATTGATGATGTTTAGTCGAAAAGGAATATGGGAATAAATGGGTGTCTGATCCCAATTAATCCATTCCCTATGCTGGTGCGGACCTCCTTGCTGGGGGATGTCCAAAAAGCCCGGTCACTGAGCGAAGTCGAAGTGACATTGCCTGATCATCAATGTCGTTTCGACTTCGCTCAACGACCGGATTTGGCTTTTTG
>JGI24140J50213_10000270_pt1 | contig 24353 bp, 20 predicted proteins | sample BarGraIncu00222A_FD_50213 | JGI IMG/M metagenome (IMG submission 50213)
GGTATTCTTGCAGAAAAAGGAAGCCCAATTGATACAGTGCTCAGTTTTCCGGCACCCTCCTGATTTTTCTGCATGAAGAATCCAACACCTCCCAATCCTTTTATATCCAGATCGTGCAATGACTGACTGGCACCAAAAGCATACGTCTCGAACTTAGATGGAATAAACATCATCGCCCTGCGATAATTCAGGCTCATCAGAAGACCCTGGTCAATGCCAACAGCAGCAGGGTTAAAGTAGATCGGATTGTACAGAAAATGAGTAAATGTGACATCCTGTGCCTTTGTATTAATCGAAAGTAATGACAATATCACAAGAGAGAGCAGTTTGCTTTTCATTGAATTCTTCAGAGTAAATATTTTTAAGCTGCTCATCATCTGATTATTGTTACAGTTCCTTCGGTCCGATAAGCGCCACCGGGCATTTTCATTCCTTTCCACGGTTTACCACCTTCGAGTACAGCACTGATTCGCCATATATAAGCATCAGTGGGTAAGGGCTTACCATGCATGTCTTTTCCATCCCATCCTATCAGCGGCTGACCATTCTTGTTCAACTGACTGTCTTTCCAAATCAGGTTACCCCACAAGTCAAAGATCATCAATGTGTATTCTTTCACCCCCCAGCCAATAGGTTTAAAGGTATTAACCAGTTGATCAGGACTATCAGGGATAAACGCATTGGGTACAAATAATCCTTTCGATGCAGTATTATGCACTATTACAGTGTCATCGCTACATCCAAACGAATTGAAAACTCGCAAAGAAATAGTATGAGGACCAAGGGTATCAAATTTTACTGTAATCACTTGTGCACTTCCCATGCCTATTCCATCAACCGTCCATGACCTGTTTGCAACGTTTGTAGAAACATCTGTAAAGACAACTGTTTCAGGCATGTCATCATTTGATTTTTCTGTAAGTACAGCATGGGTTAGGGGATGAACAGTTACATTGATGGTGGTATCTTTCGATCCAAAGAGTGTAATCATTTTCAATTTTACACTGAAAACAGTTGTTGAAGAAACCGAATTGAATGTATGAACGGTTTCAAAATTTTTATCCAAAGGACTATTATCGCCAAAATCCCATTCAAACTTTGCTGTTGGATCTGATGACAAGTTAGTAAACTTAACTGTCAGTGGGGTGCAGCCGTCATCAGGAGTTGCATTAAAATTAACAGTAAAAGATGCTTTAATATTTATGGTTACTTTTGCACTTGATTTGATACCTGCCGAATTCCACAATTCATAGATTAAAGTGTCAACTCCTATATAGCCGGGATTGGGTGTATAGGTAATGAAATCATCGGTCTTGTCATTAGGCGTATTATTGTCATTTGTAACTGCCGAACCATTACCCGGTTGAGTCAGAATAGTGATTTTTCCTGTTTTATCACCCTGGATATCATCATTTTTGACAACAAATATATTTACCGGTTTACCTTGAAAAATGATCGTATCATCAGGATTTGCGGTAGGAGTCATATTGAAATGAATAACATAATCCTCAACCTCTCCATCGGGAGCTACACCTGTTGGCTGTAAAGCTTCAATTCCGGTACTGATTCTAAACCTTGCATAAGTGTCTCCACTTGTAAGGTTAGATGGAAAACTGGTCCATGTTAAATAATTTGGTCCATTTAGGATCCCGGAAACCGAAACTTTTTCATTGTCATCAAAGAGTCCGTTTTTATTGAAGTCAATCCATCCACATTCATAAACTATTTCATTCAGAGGGTTGTGAACAAATACTTTTACTTTATAACTGGTTTGTGTCGGTGACAATTTAGAGTCAAAAGGTTGTTCCACTCCATCTTCATCATTTTTTCCTGTCAGATCATCTCCTTTAGCATCCTTGTCGTGAGGAGGTTGGTTTAGCGCCATTGGTTCCGCATCAGGTGTATTGCCCAGTGCCAGACTATCAGATTTTAACTGATGTGCTGCATCTCCAAAAGATGCAGGTGCATCGCCATGATCACATGAATAAGTATATAATAATGAAAGATTATTTGACAATAATGTTTTTCCATCCTGTCCTCTATTTGCACCCCACTGACTTCCTGATGCAATGTGAATACCATTTGATCCCCCACTTACATTCATGCTTGCTGAAGGAGCTCTTGTGATAATGGAACCACCTCCGCCACCGCCACCTGGACCATGAATATAATAACCGTTTATACTTCCTCCATTGCCTCCTTTGGCAGAATAGGTTAACGTAGCAGCAGATTGATCATCAGATCCAAAAACAATTGTACCACCTGCTCCACCACCACCTGCACCATCATTTCCAAGAAGGCCACCTGTTATTATAGTGTTTTCTGCATTTAAACCATTAGCAGACAAGTTTCCCGATCCTTTGACAACTCTAGATGTAACCAAAATAATTCCACCGCCATTACTTCCTCCGGAAGCTGCGTTATTGTTTTGATGTCCACCACCACCTGCTCCTCCCATCCAAATTCGAAATGGATCAGGTGTTCCGGTGCCTGTTCCACCCATACCACCATTTGGGAAAAAACCTGTGCCTCCTGAAGGCCCACCGTCTGGAGTAGTTGTACTCCAATAAACTGTCATATCTCCTGTATCAACTCCAAACGAGGCTCCCCCTTGACCACCACTTCCAGTATTAGCGCCGCCACCACCGCCCGAATTCACATCGGAACCACCTGCGCCCGCATTTGCTGGAGCCCCTCTTCCAAATGATCCACCACTTTTGGTAGTTACATTTTGCGGGCTATATAATCGTTTTGAATTCAATAAATAAGAACCCCGGGGTGACCCGGCAATACCTTCTCCTTTTTCTCCAAAATATAAATCGTTATCGGTACAGTAAACTCCCCAATACATAAGTAAAACACTTGAGTTTGAATTTTTTTTCCCTTTACGAAAGCCCTGTCCACTTACATCAATCGATTGATTATTCAGATTTAACGTTTTGGCATCGAAAGTGACAATTCCCCCACAATATCCGTCCCAGTCTGCTGCAGTTATCGTTCCGGTTAATGTGACATTATCATAAACCGGACTATACACAACCTGAAATACACCATCAGCAGAATAACTTTTTTGAAGTGGCTGTGTGAGTTGAATGGTATTACCCGATACAGTACTAACGATGGCAAATTCATATTCTCCGGTGTTTTTGACATCTTTCCAACCCGATGCTATCACATCATTATCAATGCCATCTCCATATGCGTTTGAGTTAGTCTCATCGATCAATGTATTTTGCATTTGGATGATTAATACCCTGTCTCCGGCAACAAGTGTATGTGCCGTTCCCATAATATGATTCATATCTACAGACAACACTGCCGAACCTTTCGATGCATCACTCAGTCCAGGGAAATAAGTATTGACAATCCCCTGAATGCTTGTTGATATTGCATCAGCACATGATAGTGACGGTGCAATAGCAGCACCCGGACTGATTGTTTTTGCAATCATTGGATCAACGCCACATTGAAAGAAATCGGCTTCCCAGATCCGAAGATGGTCATGATTAGAGGTTGTCGGATTTTGCCATGCATCCAGAACTTCTATTCTGAGATATTTAGCATCGACATAACCTCCAAAATCAATGATATTGTCTTTAGCACCGGCTGTATAAGAAAGGGTTACACTCTTAACCAGCGAAAAGGTAATGTTGTCTGTACTGACATATATATTAAATGAATGCAGTGAATATAAGCCGTCTCTTTGATATAATTTAACCCGTGTCAATGATCGTACTATCCCAAAATTGAAATCATAGGTCCAGGTTTTCTGACCGTTAAGCACATCTTCACATGAAGTGTTTATGTCTCCATCTGTCATTTTATAGGGAACAAAACCACCGGTAACAGAATATGTCCATCTGGCTATCCATGATTGACTTTTACCACAAGATTGCGGCGTAACCGTTTGAGATGAAAGGCTAAAAGGTATAATTAGCAGAATAAAAAATAATATTATGCCGGATATTAGATTTTTGAAACAGACATTTATGTGTAAACGTATATTCATATATCATTTAGTTATCACCAAAGTTAATACGAAATAATAATTTAAGTTGAAATCCAGGTGTTTAAAGCCTTAAGTTCATTCTACAAATAATTTTCGAATTTATAAAGAATGAAGTAGAATTACAATTTTAATCTGTTTTTAAATTTGAACCCAATTAGCTACAAACAAAAAATAGGTACTTTTATAAATTCTTAGTTATTTTGGAATATTAATATCTGAATCATTCAATGCAAAAACAATCGATCCTTTTTGTTTACATCAATTACTCTTCCTTTGTCAAGGCTGATTATGAAATTTTATCTGAGTATGCAGCTGTTACAAAGTATCAGTTCAAACCAGTTAAAGGGCTGATCAGAACCGGGATTGAATTGTTGCATGAGTTGTGGTTCCTTGTTTTAAATATCCGAAAATACGATGCTGTGTTTATCTGGTTTGGCGATTATCATTCATTATTACCCGTTCTTTTTGCAAAATGGTTCGGGAAGAAATCATATGTTGTAATCGGAGGATATGATGTTTCAACCTTGGCAGAGTATAACTATGGCTCGTTTAATAAACCAATCCGGTCATTCTTTACGCGCAATACCTTTAAGTTTGTTGATCTTTGTCTTCCTGTTGCTGAAGCGTTAAAGGAAAAACTATTTTTGATTTGTCCTCAGGCAAAATCAGAGACACTGGCCACCAGTGTTAATACTGATAAATTTAACTTCGATGATTATCAAAGACCTAAAAAAATCATTACTGTTTCCGGTACAGAAAATCACCAAAGACTAATGATTAAAGGGCTTGACAGATTTAGAGAGTTGGCTTTGTTGCTACCGGAATTCGAATTTATTATTATTGGTGCAAAAGAATCCGTAAAACATTATTTCGAACCTTTGCCTACTAACTTGATTTTGATCCCTCCACAACAGTTTGATCAAATGAACCAATATTATCAAAGTGCCTCTTTTTATGCTCAGTTGTCTCGTTCAGAAGGACTTCCCAATGCACTTTGCGAAGCAATGATGTGTGGATGTATTCCGTTTGGTACGAATGTTGGCGATATAAAAGTTGCAATTGGTGATACCGGAATGACTATTAGTGAGTGGAACCCTGTATTGCTGGTTGACTTTATTCGGAAGAATCACAACAATAAAACATTGCGTGATAACGCGCGCGAGCGGATAATTACCCTGTATGATCCTTCAAAACGTGTAAACAGATTACATGAACTATTGGGAAATGATTCAAATTAATACAATATAGAAATGATCATGAAGAAGAGAAAAAGAATGCTAATGCTGACCGATGGCAACATAGACAATGCCAGTGCCAGGATACGCGCTATTCAGTATATCCCTTTTTTCAATAAGCAAGGATTCAAAGTTAAGCATATCCCTCGCATACCTCAAAAACCTTCAACCTCAATAGATAAATATTTTGTTTTTCCACTTCTCAAGCGTTATTATAACCTTAAAATGATATTGGCAATCCTGTTTGGTAAATGGGAAATCATATACATTCAAAGGTTTTTTGTGAAAGAATATCTTTTAAAGCATTTAATTAAAAAGGAGATTCCAATCATTTATGATTTTGATGATGCTATCTACATCAACGAAAGATGTCCCGGCAACAGATTGGATACGATCAACATGATCAGATATGCTTCCAAAGTGATTATCAGTACCGATTATCTTCTTGCGTTTTGTGTCCAAAATGGTAAATCAGCCGAAGTGATAAATACACCTGTTGAACCCGACCGGATAAGACCTACTGTTCAGTCACCAAATCATCTATTGACAATTGGTTGGATTGGTTCACCATGGACCTCTGGGTTTTTAGAAATTGTAGAAAAACCTTTGCAAAGACTGGCTAAAAAATACACCTTTTGTTTTTTAACGATTGGTGCTAAACAGAATTATACCATTGAAGGTGTTAACCATGTTGCAAGACCATGGTCTTATGAAAATGAGAATGAAGATCTCGGCAATATGGACATAGGTATCATGCCATTACCCGATACAGATTATGCAGGAATGAAGGGCGGATATAAACTCATTCTTTACATGTCTGCAGGTATTGCCTGCATTGCCAGTCCGGTCGGTATCAATAAAATGATTATAGTGCCCGGGGAGAATGGATTTCTGGCTTCAAGCGAAGAGGAGTGGTACGAAAAGCTTGAATTACTGATTAAATATTCAGCTTTTAGAACGCAGTTAGGTGCTACAGGAAGACATAATGCAATTGAATTGTATGGTCGTGAAGTATGTTTCAAAAAACTTCTCAACATCATACAGGAATTATAAAAATTTCTTCTAACGGATAATCCGCAACATCTTTAAAACTGAATCTGCTTTGGTGTTAATATCGGGAGAGATCTTCAGCAAGTAAATTGGCGTACAGAATAAAATTGAAATAAAAGTACTTCTGATCAGAATGTCTAATAAGAAATTAGACATTTGTGGGATGAGCATTGAGATAAAATAGGCCGCTGTTCCGATTAGTGCAACCGTAATGAATTTTAAATTAAACGGTTGTAATTTATATTTGAAGTACAGAAATAAGAAACGGAGAATATTTAGAATAGTAAGTGAGACTGCTCCTCCAATGGCAGCTCCTGTAATCCCAAATGCAGGGATCAGCAAAAGGTTAGAAGCAACAAGACATACGACCAGAACAACCAAAAATACCGTCTGTACTTTGTAATAAGGTGAAGAGCCCAGGATCGAATTATTAGCACCAGTTGTCATATCGATCAAACTTCCCAAACCAATAAAGAAAATCACCCATTTACCAGGCAAATACGCCGGCCCCAGGATTTTAAATATGTTATCCATGTTGACGATCAGTCCTAAAAACATGATCAGGCCAATGATAAAAAGTGTGATACAGCTTTTCTCATAGATATCACGAATCTCTTTTATGTTGTTGTTTTTCCAGGCATTGGCCGAGACGATATTTGCAATTTTAAGAATGGATCGGGAAGGTAAGCTTACTATTATCGCAAAAGAAAAGCATACCGCATATATTCCGGTGGCGCTTAATCCAACCATTCCATTGACCATGATGATATCGACAGTCTGGATGATTCCAACAGAAAAACCATTGAGGATGCTGAAAAAAGCCATTAACCCAATAGAAGTAAGCAGTGGTGTCTTTAAATAAGCGAAATCTGTCTTCAACGAAAATTGTTTTTCTTTGATGAGAGAAAACATGATATAGATTGTCGGCACAGACATGGAAACGACATATAAGACGATAAACTGATGAAAATCTATGAGATTGAAATAGAATAATCCAATGCAAAGTATAATGAGTATTCTTTGAAATACCTCTCTCAGGAATGTTCCGTGAATACTATTGAGCAATGCTGTGTAGTACCCATCAAACAAGATAAAAAAGATCTGAAAAAATATCAGAACAATCAGGTAGTTAAGATATTCAACAAGCAGTGGGGATTTCTGGGTACTGAATTCAATGAACCAGTTTTTGAAGATCAGATACAATCCCAATGTAAGCAGGAAACCTACAAATCCTGTTAAAAGTGCCAGCGCAAGAAATCCATGATGGTTCTTTTTTGGATCTTTAAAATAGGGAAACAATCTGATGGTAACACCACTAAACCCTAAAGTCCCAAATGTTGCAGCCAACATAGCATAGTTAATCAATATTTTTTGTAGACCAACCTGATCTGTAGAAAAGATGCGGGGCAATAAAACACCCATTGTTAAAAAACCAAGTACGGCACCAATATAGGTGTAAATGGTTCCTTTTACAGACTGATTAATGATAATTCCCAATGAATATAAATTAAGATTCGGTGCAAAAGTAAGAAATTTGAAGCTACTCCAACTCTAGGCGTTAGACGCTAGATTTTTTTCCAACTAAATCCTTTAATTCTAAAGAAACGCAAGACCCAATTTATCGCAAAAGAAGATTTCTTTCTTAGTTCTCTTGAGATCTTTCCACCAAACCCCAATTTTTTATGTACATCATGAAAACTCATTGTCCCGGTTGATGTGAAATATGGTTTTTCAATTTTTCTTTTCTCAACTACTAATACACTGTCATAATAATGGATCGAATCAACAGACTCAGTGAAGCTGTTTACTTTTAAAGAATTTTGCTGCGAATGATAAGCATTTATCGAATCAATGAAATTTTTACTGTATTCAATAAAACTGCCTTTTCGTTTGTGCCCACCGCCAAATTCTATCCAATATGAGGTGTGCAGATCCTCACAAACGTAGACACCATCACTTTTTACGGCATCAAATAATTCCTCAAAACTTACAATTTGTTGAACCATAGTGTGTCCACCATCGTCAATCAATATGTCAAGAGCAGGTATCTGTGCCTTTACGGTTCTTAAAAATTCCCGATCAGACTGTGAACCAATAAATATTTTTATGTTTTCTTCTTCAAGTTCTTTGCACCTTGGGTCGATGTCTATGGCATAAATTTTCGCTTTATCGCCAAAGTAATTTTTCCACATCTGCAGACTGCCACCATGCGATACACCAATTTCAAGGATTACGATTTCTTTGCCTCTATACTTGCTAAAATGTCTGTCATAAATATTGAAATAATGCATCCATTTATTGATATATCGTTTGTCATTACTTCTGAAGTACTTTTCTAAATCATTCATTGTTTGTATAGGGTATTAATTTTTCTTAATTGGACGTCAAAAATACATAAAATTTTCGAAGCCATAAATAGTTTCATAGCTTTTAGATTGGAAGATTTGTCTTCTCCACAGATTTAACCAGTTTCATTTTTTAATACAATTTATTACTACAAATGGAACACTCAGTTTAAAATAACCATCAGTCAGGGCTTTTTCATTCATTTTCTTTTCAATTTCACTAAAGATAAATTCCTGTTTTTCAATGGGAACAATACCTTTCCATCCATTCAGAAATGCCATCCTGATGAAATAATGATTTAATAAAGTTGTCCCATCGACAAACTTATAATCAAACTGATCATGATCAACATCTTTGATCGTGAAACCATGATTTTCAATTTGCTTTATGAATTCATCCAATGGCTTACGCTTTTTGTAAATCTGTTGATTCATTTTTTCAATCACTTCCGTCATCTTTTCTTCCCGTAAAACGATTTCAAGTATATCGTAAAATTCAACCATGGTATTGTTCAGATTTATGGTTTGAATAAACTGTCCCCCTTGTTTCATGATCCGCGAACACTCCGAAAGCACTTTTTCCAGATCTTCAACATTATTTATTCCATTATTGCTGACGATCAAGTCAACTGAATCAGAGGAAAGGGGAATACTTTCAGCAACACCTTCAATGATCTCGATATTCTCAATTCCATATACAGCAAGCTTTTTACGCGTTCTTTTAATCGCTGCTGCCCAGGGATCAATACCGTAAACTTTACAACTGCTTCCAAGTCGCATTGCCAGTTCAGTCAATGGAAACCCGGCCCCAAAACCAATATCCAATGCCTTGATTCCTTTTCTTAAAACAACTTTATCAATCAGTTTCAACCCAAACGGAGCTGCCCAGAAAGGCAATTCATCAAACACCTCAATCAACTCATCCGAGTTCAAATCAAATTTTGAGTTTAAATAATTTTTCATGTGATTAATATTCTATGATTTTGTTATAGCAGTTTAAGTGTTAAATAACTTGCTGATTTTAACATATTCATTGAATGTCAAAATCTGTGCAATTCTATGGCGTTATTTTATATCATTAGTATTTAATTTTTCAATTTCTTTCTTCACCTCATCAATTAATTGTTGTTCGGTTGGAAGGTATAATTGGTATTTGCTTGCAAAAATTGTTTTATTGTTTTCGGGGAGAGTGATTTTAACAACTGCATCGTTTTTGTCAGCACATAATAAAATACCAATAGTTGAATTTTCAAAATCCTGTTTTTCATACCGATCGTAATAGTTAACATACATTTGTAACTGACCAATATCTTCATGTGTTAGTTTGATTGTTTTAATTTCAATTATCAAAAAACATTGTAGTAGCCGATTGTAAAAAACCAGATCTATATAAAAATCATCACCATCTAGATGAATACGTTTTTGTCTTGCAACAAATGAAAAGCCATTGCCTAATTCTAATAGGAAATCCTGCAAGTGAGTTATGATTGCTGTTTCAAGATCTTTTTCATAATAAGAAGATTCTCTTCTCAATCCTAAAAACTCCAAGACCATCGGGTCTTTGATAATCTCTGTTGCTTCAGATGGATGTTTTTCTTCTCTTGCCACAGCCAAAACAGATTGTACATCATTACTTAATAAAAGTCTCTCGAATAGTTGACTATTAACTTGTCTTTCCAATTGCCTTGCTGTCCAATTGTTTTTCTCACTTTCAGCCAAGTAGAATTCTCTTTTCTCATCACTGTTAATGCGAATTAATGTCCTGTAATGTGTCCAGTTGAATTGCGAACGCAGTGCGTTCGTATTTGGAAAGGTTCGATAAAATTGTCTGAACATCTCTAATTGGCGGATAGAAAACCCACTTCCAAATTGAGGCTGTAGAGAATGAGCTAGTGATTTTATTAAAAACTCACCATAACCTGCTCTTTCTTTACCTTGTTGTTCTTCATCTAAAATTACTCTTCCAATTTGCCAATACATTTTCACTCTTTCAGAATCAACGGAACGAATAGCCTTTTCTTTTGCATTAGTAATAATAAATATTATTTCCTGAATAATTTCTTTTTTCAGCTGCATTGGGTTTGATTAATTCTGGTTCGAAGTTATCTTTTAAATAATTTCTCATAAATATCTATCCACTGCTGTGGTGTGATTTTCCCTGCTAACTTACCAATTAAATCATATGGAATCTGATCTGGTTTCTTGAAACGGATACAACTTTTGCCCATGTCCAATTTAGTTTTAGAATGTTTGGGATACTCATTTTTAAACCATTCATGCAATTCACCAGAACCATATAAACCCATGTGATACAGAGCAATAAAATTTTTCTGAGAAGCAATATTCATAAACCCCAACGGCAGTTTTGTATTACAATGATAACCTTTTGGATAAATTGAATGTGGAACCACATAACCAATCATCCCATAACTCATTTCTTCTATAAATCCTTCAGGAAGATTTTTCAAAATGACCTCTCTCAATTTTTGAAGTGCCTCTTTCCGATCTGGAGGAACTTCATTGATATAGTCTTCCGGTGTTTTTGCTGTCGATTGCATTTTCAGGTTTTAAAAGTGATACTTTTTTTTGAGATTTTATTCAGTTTTTTATTACAAAATTTCTTAGTAGTTTGATTTTTTCAAAAAAATCACATTCTTATCTTACTAATTCAAAGGTATTAATAAATCATTAATTTATAAAAGTCATATTTATTTAATCCAATATCATTCTTAGGCCTAAGTGAGACAGTTAGGACTTATAGTTAAATCAGTAATTTCCTTTAATTAAATATTAATCAATTACGAAACTGTTTAAATTTGTCCGTAGGACATTAATATCAATAGAATAATCATCATAATGTATCTTTTCCCCGTAGGGGATTAACCTTAAATGTTGATGCCCTACGGGCAAAATGAGAGGAAAAATTGCTATTCTATTGACATATATGCCCTACGGGCAAAAGAAAAAACAAAATTTAAACGGTTTCTACCTGATTTTTAATTTTTCCTTATTGTCCTGTCAGTTTTTCATAAATCTTTTCGATCTTTCCGGCCAGGTTAAAATCTTTGTCGGTTATTCCCCCAGCACTGTGTGTACTCAGGCTGATAGTGACCTTGTTGTAGCCGTTTGACCAATCGGGATGATGATCCATTTTTTCTGCTTCCAGTGCAACAGCCGTCATAAAGGAAAAGGCTTCAACGAAATTTTTAAAGGTAAATTCCTTGTAAAGACTATCGTTTTTGACCTGCCATGTTGGAAGTTTTTCTTTGACCTGTTGTGTGATATTGGATTTTATTTGCGTTTCCATTTTAAATTTTATTTGTATGATTCGATTTAAGCCAATTGATAAAACAATGCAAAAGAACAATTGATAAAGTTGTTTTCAACATTTCTGCGAATAATCATTTTAACTACTATAAATAAATTTGCTTTTTGCTTGAAAATTGATTAATATTGCAAATAAAATATTCAAAATCAGACCTTTGAATAATGAAAAAATTGAATAGACCTCTCTTATTTCATTTCTCTTTTTCACTTCTTTTATCAGCACAATAGGTAAGGAAACACCCTGCAAAAAGCAGACAAAACTTATCCATGAAGTAAGCAACCTCCACCCATTGTCCACCCTTCCTCCACCCTTTGTCCACCTATACTCCACCTTATATGAGGGTGGAGAAGGGGTGGAGGTGCCGTTGACAATGGGTGGAGGTTGCTTACATCATATAGCTTTTATGGAGACTTTTTGTAAGCGTTTTAGGACAGTTATTGGGGTTTTTTCCCTGGGAAATGGCTTAAAATTATAACATCCTTGTTTTTAGATCTGAGAAAAGGATTTGGAAGGATCTGTTTGTAGACTGAAAATTAAAAAGTTTCAGAATGATTTTTTATCAGGTCAGGGATCTAAAAGTAGGTATAATTTGAGGCAAAAGCAAATTTTAATGACGATTTACGATCAGATTTTATGTCACCCCTACGGGGCTCCAGGAGGAGAGGGATGACGTTTGTTACAATCATGACGTGCCTACGGCACTATTTAAAACGTCAAAATAATAATGATCGTTATAATATTGATGAGCCAACAGCAATTTTCATTACTTCAGAAAGTTGATGTTTGTCATAATCATGAAGTGCCAATGGCGTTTACAATATGTCCATTAACAGACCGGGTAGCATGCCGAGAAGTAGTGTAATAAAGGTTGTTATGAAAACTACAAATGTGAATAACGGGCTGAGTTCGAGCTTTTCGGTATCGCCTTCCTTGAAGAACATGGCAACTATGATACGGAAGTAATAATAGACGCCGATTAATGCGGCAATTACTCCAACAAGGGCGATATTGACAAAGCCGTTTTGGATTGCAGTGACAAAGATGTAGTATTTTGCAAAGAATCCAGCCGTGACCGGAATCCCGGCAAGAGAGAGCAGCGAAATACTCATCGCTACTGCAAGAAAAGGATTATTTTTGGCCAACCCGTTAAATGCATCAATGGTTCCCACAGAATTTTTGTAATTTTTGACCCGTATCAAAATCGCAAATATCGTCACAGAAGCAAATGAATATGCAAATGCATAAAAAAGTAAACTTCCGGAACTGAGTTTGCTCATCGCCAAAACTGCTATCAGCATGAATCCTGAATGCGAAATAGATGAATAGGCAAGCAATCGTTTCATCTCCTTTTGATTCAACGCGGCAAGATTGCTGCCAATTAAAGTTACTGCTGCCAGTACCCAAACTATATTCTGCCAGATGTCTCCGATAGGAACCATTATTACGAAAAAACGATAAAAAGCAGCAAAACCAGCTGTTTTAATAACGGTAGCCATGAAAAGTGTTACGATGGTTGGTGATCCTTCATAGACATCGGGTGTCCAAAAGTGGAAAGGCATGATGGCAACTTTAAAGGCAAAACCCATCAACATCAATATGAGTCCGATATACATGATTCCGGGCCTCATGCCAAAACCGCTTGAAAGCTGCAAAGATATTGTCTGCATGTCAAAAGTACCGCATGCACCGTAAACCAATGCAATACCCATTAACAGGATTGCACTTGAAAAGGCTCCCTGTAGAAAATATTTGAATGAAGCTTCGTTTGAGCGCAATGAAAATTTCTTGGCCCCAGCCAAAACATATAATGGTATGGAAAGTGTTTCGATTCCAATAAACAACATGACGATATTTGAAAAAGAGGTCATCAGGAAGACGCCAAACAACGTGAAAATCATCAGGGCATAGTTCTCGGCAACATGTTCACGGACGCCTTCGAAATAGTAAACAGACAATAAAAGAATGAATATAGTAGTCACTGTTGCAATCGCACTAAAGGCAATAGAAAAATTGTCTATCAACACCATATGGTTATAATAGCTTTGCGGGTGCCCCCAGGATCTGAATAAAAAGCCAAGGGTTACCAGCAAGCCACCGACGGCAATCGGTACAAGAATTTTTGTATTTTTGGTTAAGCCCGCATAAAGCAGGATAACTCCTAAAACAGCTAAAACAATAAATGGAAGCATAATTCTATTTTATAAGCTTAACAATGTTAATACTTTGTGTTATAATTGCAGTTTAAACAGTTGTTCAAAGACCCCTGAAGTTAAATCGAGTATGGGCTGTGGGTAAACTCCCAGCAGGATAACAAGCGCTGCAAGGGGAATCAGTACGGCAAGTTCAACTCCTTTAATATCGGTAAAAGTGGCTGTAAGTGTGTTCGTTTCTCCCAGCATCACCTTTTGATAAACCGAAAGCATGTAAATCGCTCCCATGACCATTGTGAGGGCTGCAAAGACTGCATACCAAATTCCCTGATGAATAATTCCTGTGATGAGCAGGAACTCACCTACAAATCCATTTGTGAGGGGTAGCGCAATAGCGCCTAACATGACAATCATAAACACTGCCGATAACAATGGCGCTTTGTTTTTGATGCCACCCAGCAGAGAGATCTCGCGGGTATTTGTTCTGCGCTCTATCAGTTCGATGATGTAAAAGAGCGCGACAATATTGATACCGTGTGCCAACATCTGGAAAGAAGCTCCCTTCAAAGCAATCAAAGTACCTGAAAAAAGTCCTGCTGCGATCAATCCAACATGAGCAATGGAAGAATAGGCAATAATGGTCTTTAAATCGTTTTGTTTTAATGCGATAAATGAAGCGTACACAATACCAATTATCGCCAAAACCATTGCTGTTGTTCCCCATTGCGAAACTCCGAGTGGAAGTACCGGTAACAACCAACGTAAAACACCAAAGATTCCCATCTTAAGCATGATCGAAGAAAGCATCATCGTGCCTTGTGAAGGTGCTGTGGTATAAGTATCGGGTTGCCAGGTGTGAAATGGGAAGATGGGCATTTTGATGGCAAAAGCAAGGAAGAGAAACCAAAAGAGAACGCTCTGTACTGCTGCAGGCAGATTCAGTTTGATGAAATCAGAAAGTTCCCAGGTCCCGTTAGGTGTCTGGAAATAGAGGAAGATCAGCGCAATGAGCATGAATAGTGAGCCCAGTAGTGTGTAAATAAAGAACTTCAGCGTGATAATCTGACGACGTTTTCCACCCCAAAGGAGTACAATAAAGTAAATAGGGATTAGTGAAAGTTCCCAGAAGATGTAAAACAGAAAGCCATCGAAAGCGGTAAACACGCCAAGCATAGCAGCCTGCATAAACAGCATCAGGGCATATAAGATGTTTGCGCGAGGTTGTTCTTTGTTGATTCCGCTCAGATAGATAAAGGGCGAAAGTAAATTGGTCAGCAACACCATCAACATAGAGAGTCCGTCGATTTTGACATGGAAGTTGGCACTTATGGCAGGTATCCAGGTATGGTTGAAGTCTAAATTGCCGGTTCCATTTATGAATGCAGCCAGTACAAAAAATGTAAAGGCCAATCCGGCAAAACTGGTTGAAATTGTAAAACGCTTAACAGCCACAGGATCCTTGATGAATAAAACAGCAAGCCCTGTTATAAATGGTATTAAAATTAATATTAATGTCAGCATAATTTCTTTTTTATAAGCGGATTGCGATAGTCGGATGAAATGATAAAATCAGATAAAGCAGCATGAAAATGACACCAAAAACCATGATAAACAGGTAAAGTCCGGTATTTCCTGTTTGAACACGTTTGGATTGACTGCCAATCCAGATTGCAAGTGCACCTGTCGAGTTGACGATTAAGTCGATAACATTCTTCTCGATCCAACTGTATAGTTTGACCGAAAGGAAGTTATATGGTTTAACGAATAGAAAATCATAGATTTCATCCACATAATATTTGTTGTAAATCAGTTTTGCAAACCCTTTTAATTTAGTAGTATCTGCTTCCGGAAGCTGTTTATTCACAACATAATAACGTTGAGCAATAAAGATGATCAATAACAACAAAGCTACTGAAACACCAATCAGTGAATATTCAGTAGTAGAGGTTGTTAGTATTGTTTCTGCGGTAGGTAGTTTTGCTAAAACAGGACTCAGGAAATTATGAAAGCTTTCATGTCCTCCAAATAGTGCAGGGATATTGAGAAATCCTCCGGCAAATGCCAATACTGCCAGGATGATCAATGGTATAGTCATTACTTTGGATGGTTCGTGGAGGTGATGTTCCTGTTGTTCTGTCCCGCGGAATGTGCTAAAGAAAACCAGATAGAGCAGCCTGAACATATAAAAACAGGTGATCAGGGCTGTAGCCATACCAACCAACCAGATCAAAGGACTACGATCCCATGCAGCGGCCAGGATTTCATCTTTTGAGAAGAATCCCGAGAAAGGTGGAATCCCTGAAATAGCCAGTGTTGCAATAAGAAAAGTGAAAAATGTGATAGGAAGTTTTTTCTTTAATCCTCCCATGTATCTGATATCCTGTTCGCCTCCCAATGCATGAATGACAGCTCCAGCTCCCAGGAAGAGGAGGGCCTTGAAAAATGCATGGGTTGTGACATGAAATACTGCTGTTGAAAAAGCGCCAAGACCAAGGGCGAGGAACATATATCCCAGCTGACTTACTGTTGAATAGGCCAGGACTTTCTTGATATCGTTTTGCTTCAGACCGATAATTGCAGCAAACAATGCAGTTGAGAGACCGATCACGATAATGATGTTCATCGTTATTGGTGCAAGTACAAAGAGGGCGCTACTACGGGCAATCATGTATATACCGGCAGTAACCATGGTTGCTGCATGGATCAATGCCGATACCGGTGTCGGACCTGCCATGGCATCGGGGAGCCATGTGTATAATGGAATCTGGGCACTTTTTCCAAGGGCTCCGATTAGAAGTAATATCGTTATAACAGTAATGACCGGTTCGCCAACATGCATGGTTCCGGCCTGACTGAATATTTCAATAAAATTAACTGTATGAAACTGATAATATAAAAGGATGATGCCAATCAGAAAGCCAAGGTCACCAATGCGGTTCATGATGAAAGCTTTGCGGGCGGCGTAGTTGTATTCGTTGTTTTTGAACCAGAAACCAATCAGCAGATATGAACACAATCCAACACCCTCCCAACCTATGAACAGAATCAGGAAATTGGCGCCAATGACCAGCATCAGCATGAAGAAAATGAAGAGATTCATGTATTCGAAGAAGGTATTTGCATGTTCATCATCTCCCATATAACCAATTGAATAGATGTGAATCAACAAGCCTACTCCGGTTACAATCAGCATCATAGTTACGGAAAGGGGGTCAATTAGGAATGAAAAGGGAATTTTTAAACCGGCAACATCGAGCCAATTGAAAATGTCGATTGTTGCTGTTTGTAACGTACCATTGGCAACCTGTAAATACAGCGCACCTACTATCGCAAATGAGAGAAATACTGCCACACTGGCTATTATTCCCGAGCCCTTACGGCTGATGGTTTTCTTTCCGATTCCATTGATGACGAATCCTAGTAAGGGGAAGAGCGGAATCATCCATGCGAATTGTATCATATATCCAGTTCTTTTAAATTCTTAGTTAATTATTGTCTCTCAGTCTGTTCAACAGGTTGATGTCTAATGAATGATTGTTTCGTTTCATCATGACGAGGATTGCAAGGCCCACGGCTACTTCAGCCGCCGCTACCACCATGATAAAGAAAACAAAAACCTGTCCTGCTGCATCTCCATGATAAGCTGAGAAAGCTGCCAGCAGAAGATTCGCTGCATTTAACATCAACTCTATACACATCAGAACGATAATTGAATTCCGGCGCATCAGAGCGCCAACAATACCAATCGTAAACAAGATCAGGCTGAGATAAATATAATGCTGTATGGGCACTACCTGTATGGCATTTGTAATCTTTTCCATTTCTTAAATTTTATTCTTTTCGTGTTTTCCAAGCATCAACGCACCGACCATAGCTGCCAAAAACAAAACGGATGTGGCTTCAAAGGGCAATAAAAAATCTTTAAACAAAACCTGACCCAGATCATGGACCAGTCCCATTTTGTCATTTATAGCATGTTGAACTGGCATAATTGATAGCTTTTTTAAAGCTGCAAGCAATACCAGCAACAGGAGACCTCCTGAAATGACGGCTGCAAGTTTTGTTGTCCGTTTCTTGTGGGGTTCGTTTTCACGGTTCATGTCGAGTAGCATGATCACAAAAAGGAAAAGCACCATGATTGCCCCTGTGTAAACGATGATATGGACTACTGCCAGAAACTGTGCATTTAGCAAAATGTAATGACCTGCTATAGCAAGGAAAGTCACAATGAGCGCAATGACGCTGTTGACCGGACTCTTTGAAAAAACGACTACCAGTGCACTTATTATGGCTACGGCTGCCAGGATATAAAATATCAGACTCATGATTCTTATGTATTTGCCGGCGTTAGATTAGCGATTATGTTGATAACGTTTGTTTTTCTTGAATTCAAGCACCGCTTTGGTTTGTCTTTTAGAGACATCGATGCGGTTGTCCATCTTCTCTACCAGTTTGTCTTTCCCGTAAATGAAATTTTTTCTGTCATATTCGGTCACGACAAGTTGTTCGGTAAGGAAAATAGCTTCTTTTGGACAGGCTTCTTCACAGTCACCACAAAAGATACAACGCAACATATTGATTTCAAATACGGCTGCATATTTTTCTTCACGGTAAAGATTTTCTTCTCCCGGTTTTCGTTCGGCAGCAACCATGGTGATGGCTTCAGGAGGGCAACTCAAAGCACAAAGGCCACAGGCAACACACCGTTCGCGTCCTTCATCATCAAGTTTCAGTACATGTCGTCCACGGGCAACAGGACTCATCGGGCGTTGCTTTTCAGGATATTGGATAGATGCCTTTTTCATGAAGAAGTGTTTGAGCGTAATCGACATGCCCTTAAAAATAGCAGGCAGATAGATGCTCTCCCAAAAAGTCATTTTTTTGTTTGATACAACCTTAGATTTATTTGATAGACTTTTCATAATGTTCTTTCTTCAAATGCTAAAACAACAGGATAGCTGCTCCTGTAATGATGATATTCAGAATTGCAAGAGGTACCAGAATCTTCCATCCTAAATTCATTAATTGATCGTAGCGGAAACGGGGTAATGTCCACCGCACCCACATGAATACAAAAATAAAAAATAGTATTTTAATAAAGAGGAAGGCTGTTCCCAATAATGCAATGGTATTGGGCGAAAGCGCCATGTTTTCGATGAAAGGCATGTGGTATCCGCCAAAATAGAGTGTCGCGATTACAGCAGATGAAACAAACATATTGATGTACTCTGCAAAGAGATAAAATCCAAGTTTCATGGAGCTGTATTCGGTATGATATCCACCGATTAATTCGGTTTCGCATTCAGGCAGATCAAAGGGAGCACGGTTGGTCTCGGCAAAAGCAGTAATCAGAAAGATGAGGAATCCCAGTGGTTGAATCAGAATGTTCCATAAACCGTTTTTCTGATGTGCTACGATGTCTGTCAGACTGAGTGAGCCATTTGCCATGATCAGTGCAATGATTGCAAGCCCCATGGCCAGTTCATAACTGATCATTTGTGAAGCAGCCCGAATGGCGCTGAGCAGCGAGTATTTATTGTTTGAAGCCCAACCGCCTAGCATGATGCCATATACGCCAACAGAGATCATCGCGAAAACATATAAAATACCAATGTTGAGATCAGCTACCTGCATTGGATAGATCTTTCCTGAAATGGTCAGATTGCTACCCCAGGGGATCACGGCACTGGTCATACAAGCTGTGAACATGGCAATGCTTGGTCCAAGTATGAATATTCGTTTGTTGGAAGCCAGCGGGATGATCTCTTCCTTCATAAACATTTTGACTCCATCGGCAACAGGTTGTAGCAGACCGAATATTCCGGCGCGGTTTGGGCCGATCCTGTCTTGCATGAATGCTGCAATTTTTCGTTCACCATAGGTGCTGTACATCGCTACTACAAGCGAGATCGAGAAGATGATGATTAAGAGTACAGCCTTGAAAATGAATTCGTTCAATTCCATTGAGTAATAATATTAAGGATTAGTCCTTTGGTGGAGTCGTTTTTAAATTATTGATGTTTTCATATAGGTTCACAGAGATGACCGATTGTCGTTTGATGTGACGGGGGGCTTCTATGATCCAGTCTGAAACAAGTTTCTTTTCGAACCGGCATTCGTTGCAGATGAAATCTTCGACTTCGCCGAACTCATCTTTCCGGCCAGTAATCCTGACAACATCATCGCCTTTTGCCCAGAGTACCACTTTGCCGGCACATTTTGGACAATCACGGTGCGCATCAAAGGGCTTGGTAAACCAGACCCGACTAACGAAACGTGATTTTCTGTCGGTAAGCGCTCCAACAGGACAAACATCAATGACGTTTCCTGAGAAGTCGTTTTCGACNGCCTCATTGATATAGGTCGAAATCTCTGAATGATCGCCTCTGAAAAGAACGCCCATCAGTCTTTTATCTGTGAGTTGAGCNGANAGATAAACGCAACGGTAGCAAAGGATGCATCGGTTGTTGTTGAGTTGGATATTGGGTCCGAGATCAATAATATCAAACCTGCGTCTTTCCTCTTCATACCTGCTTTCGCCTTCGCCAAATCCATAGGAAAGATCCTGCAAGTCACATTCTCCGGCCTGATCACAGATCGGGCAGTCGAGAGGGTGATTAGTTAACAGAAACTCAACCACACCCTTGCGTGCTTCGATCACTTCCTTTGATGTATTGTTTTCTACGACCATCCCATCCTGAACAGGTGTGGAGCAGGAGGCAACCAGTTTTGGCATTGGTCGTGGATCTGCTGCCGAGCCTTGCGCAACTCTGACAAGACAGGTGCGGCACTTACCACCCGTTTCTTTTAGTTTGGAGTAATAACACATCGTTGGAGGAACAACTTTGCCACCTATTTTACGGGCAGCATTGAGTATGGATGTTCCTTTTTCAACTTCAACTTCTATATTATCGATTGTTACTTTAATCATCAGTCAGTCATTTTTTAATAAGGTAAACAACTATTCGAACCAGCAACCCTTGCGTGTGACGTGTTCTTCAAACTCTTGGCGGAAGTGTCTGATGGCACTGGCTACAGGCCATGCTGCCGCATCACCCAGCGGACAGATTGTTTTTCCCTCGATATTTTTCTGAATATTAAACAACAGGTCAATGTCATGCATACGACCATCACCATTTTCGATGCGAAATAGGATCTTTTCCATCCAACTGGTTCCTTCACGGCACGGGCTGCATTGTCCACAGGATTCGTGACGGTAAAAACGGGTGAAATTGTAAAGATTACGAACGATACAGGTGCTCTCATCCATCACGATGAATCCTCCTGAGCCCAACATTGTGCCTGTTTCAAATCCTCCATCGGAGAGAGATTCATAAGACATATTGCGTGACTCACCTTTTGCAGTCTTCAAAATGAGTTCTGCAGGCAAGATGGGAACAGATGAACCACCTGCAATTACTGCCTTCAATGGTTTCCCGTTTTTCATTCCACCGCAAAAATTATTGCTGTAAATAAATTCTTCAACCGGAAGTCCCATTTCGATTTCATAGATCCCGGGATTCTTGATATGACCACTTGCCGAAATTAGTTTAGTACCTGTGCTGCGACCTATTCCGATTTGTGAAAACTGATCTCCACCATTGTTAACTATCCAGGGAACAAGCGCCAATGTTTCAACATTGTTGACTACAGTCGGGCAATTGTATAAACCGGATACAGCAGGGAAGGGGGGTTTAAGCCTTGGATTCCCGCGTTTGCCTTCCAAAGATTCGAGCAATGCAGTCTCTTCTCCACAAATATAAGCTCCGGCACCCGGATGACAATATAGATTGAGCGAGTAGCCCGATCCAAGTATGTTTTTCCCAAGGAAGCCCTTTTCTGTAGCCTCAGCAATTGCTTTTTCAAGAATGCGCAGGATATAGAAGAATTCGCCCCGTAGATAAATATATGCATCGTTGACACCCAGCGCGTAGCTTGAAACGATCATCCCTTCAATCAATGAATGGGGATTGAATTCCATCAGATAGCGGTCTTTGAACGTACCGGGTTCCCCTTCATCTGCATTACAGACCAGGTAACGGGGCTTTTCAGACTTGCGATCAAGAAAACTCCATTTCATGCCTGTTGGAAAACCTGCTCCACCACGACCACGCAGGCCTGATTTCTTCACTTCTTCCATCACTCCGTCGGGAGACATGGTTTTTAAAGCCTTCTCAACTGCGGCATAGCCGCCGGTTTTTCGGTAAACCTCAAACTTTTGGAGTTCGGGGTTGAGTATGTGCTCGGTTAATATCTTGATACCCATTTATAGTGAGTGCTTCTTGTTAGTCTTTATAAGGGTTATTGTGCGATGATTTGCCACATTTACACCACTCATCAATCATTGAATCAACCTTTTCAGTGGTAAGATTCTCGTGGTATTTGTCTCCCACCATCATCACAGGGGCCGTTCCACAGGCTGCAAGACATTCGACGGTTTTAAGCGTGAACTTTCCGTCTGCAGTGGTTTCTCCCGGTTTGATGTTGAACTTTTTTGAGATGTGCTGAATGATTTCACCGGCTCCATTGAGCATGCATGGACCTGTCTGACAGACTTCCATGACGCATTCGCCAACAGGTTTGAGATTGAACATGGAATAGAAAGTAGCTACTTCGTAAACTTCAATCTGTTCCAGTTTGAGTAATCCGGCAACATAATTCATCGTTTCTACACTTAACCATCCACCGAACTCGGCTTGAGCAATATGTAATATTGGCAATAAAGCCGACTTTTGTTTTCCTTCAGGGTAGCGGGCAATGATGCTTTTTACCAGCTCAAGTGATTCAGCAGAAAATTTGATTTCATTATCCATCGTTCAGAAAAAATCAATCATTCAATTTAAAAAATAACTTTTAATAAATTACGCATCAAGCTCTCCGGCAATAACATTCATGCTGCTTAATGTGATAATCGCATCAGAAAGCAAGTTGCCTTTTATCATGTCGGGATATCCCTGATAATAAATAAAACAAGGACGACGGAAATGAAGGCGGTAGGGCGTACGGCCACCATCGCTGACAATATAAAAACCGAGTTCCCCGTTTCCGGCTTCGATAGCGAAATAGATCTCACCTTTCGGGGGATCAATTTCACCCATTACCTGTTTGAAATGGAAAATGAGTGATTCCATATCATTGTAAACCTTCTCTTTAGGAGGCATAACAAAGAANTCGTTGTTTGCATTAAAGGTTTCTTTGTCATCCATAGCATCCAATTTGGCAATAGCCTGGTTGATGATGCTCATGCTCTGCCACATCTCTTCCTGGCGAACCATAAAGCGATCGTGTGTATCACCTGAGGTGCCTACAGGGATGATAAATTCAAAATCTTCATAAGAGCAATAGGGTGATGCAATGCGAACATCATAATCGACACCTGCAGCCCGAAGGTTTGGTCCTGTAAAGCCATAATTGAGTGCCTTCTCTGCTGAGATAGCCCCAACATCAACCGTTCTGTCCAAAAAGATCCGGTTTCTGCTTAACAGTGTTTCAAATTCTTTGAGTCTTGGAGGATATTCCTTCATGAAAATGCGCAGAAGGCTCCATGCTTTTTCATTCCAGTTGCGTTCAAATCCACCGATTCTGCCAATACTTGTGGTCAATCTTGAACCACAAATCTGTTCCCAGATCTCATAGATTTTTTCCCTGTCCTGAAACATATAGGTGAAAACAGTAAGGGCTCCTGTATCAACACCGATTACGGAATTGCAAACATTGTGATCTGCAATTCGGGCAAGTTCCATGATGATGACCCGCATATATTGAACACGTTTTGGAATCTCAAGACCCAAAAGTTTCTCAACAGCCATCAGGTAACCAATATTGTTTAAAGGGGAAGAGCAATAATTCATGCGGTCAGTCAATGGAAGAATCTGATAATATGCCCTGCGTTCTGCAATCTTTTCAAAAGCACGGTGAATATATCCGATTGTTTGAGTCGTATCAACTACATACTCCCCATCCATTGTCATTACATTTTGAAAGACACCATGGGTAGCAGGGTGGGTGGGGCCCACGTTGAGTGTTACAAATTCATGAACCTCATCTCCGGCAACGTCGGTGGGATCTATATTTTTCCTGATATCTTCTTTCATTTCCTGATAACTAACATCAATGATCAATTTAGGATTTCTTACTGCGTTGGTTTAACGACCAAAAAAATCATCATTCTTATCTTCTCTTGTACCATCTTCGAGTGGATATTCTTTCCGCATTGGGAAATAATTCATATCGTCA
>JGI24140J50213_10000271_pt1 | contig 24324 bp, 21 predicted proteins | sample BarGraIncu00222A_FD_50213 | JGI IMG/M metagenome (IMG submission 50213)
GTCGTAGATGCACACCAGGTTTTAATGATCATTGAATAATCACTTCTTAAGATATCAGGATGTCGACACTGGAAGAAAAATATAAGAAACTTGAAGAATTAAACCGCGAAGCCGAACAGGGTGGCGGAGAAGAACGCATCAAAAAACACCATGCTTCGGGTCGCAAGACTGCCCGTGAACGCATCCAACTATTGCTGGACCCGGGGACTTTTACGGAACTGGATAAGTTTGTGGTTCATCGTTCACATGATTTCGGTAGCGATAAAGAAAAGATTCTTGGAGATGGTATGGTGACCGGTTATGGTAAAATAGACGGTCGCCTGGTCTATGTCCATGCACAGGATTTCACCGTCTTTGGAGGTTCTATGAGCCGTGCCAATGCCGATAAGGTGGTCAAGGTCATGGATCTTGCCATTAAAATGGGAGCTCCTGTCATTGGTTTGAATGATTCAGGTGGTGCGCGCATTCAGGCAGGTGTACGTAGCCTTGCCGGATATGCAGANATCTTTTACAGAAACGTGAAAGCTTCAGGNGTAGTTCCTCAGTTTTCAGCNATACTGGGACCTTGTGCCGGTGGCGCTGTTTACTCACCGGCTATCACTGACTTTATCATNATGACCAAGGAAAACAGTTATATGTTTATTACCGGTCCNGATGTCGTGAAGACCGTGACGCATGAACATGTTTCTAAAGAGGAATTGGGTGGTGCCATGACACACAACGAGAAGAGCGGTGTTGCTCATTTTGTTGCTGAAGACGACGACCAGGCCATCATGATGTTGCGTGAACTAATGAGTTTTGTTCCGAGCAATAACATGGAAGATCCTCCTCTTCATCCAAATGATGATCCAATCGACAGACAGGATGAGATGTTGCAAACGTTGGTTCCAAATGACCCGAATAAACCCTATGACATGAAAGAGCTGATTGTCAACGTGATTGACAATCATAATTTCTTCGAGATCATGCCTTATTATGCACAAAACATTATCATTGGCTTTGCCCGTTTTGATGGTCATTCAGTGGGTATCGTTGCAAATCAACCTGAATATCTGGCCGGTGTGCTGGATATCAATGCATCCGTAAAGGCTGCAAGGTTTGTTCGTTTCTGTGATGCCTTTAATATTCCGATCGTGACTTTTGAAGATGTTCCCGGATTTCTTCCAGGAACCTTTCAGGAATACAGTGGCATTATCCGCCATGGGGCAAAGTTGTTGTATGCATTTTGCGAAGCAACTGTTCCAAAGATTACAATCATTACCCGTAAGGCTTATGGCGGGGCATATTGTGTGATGTCGAGCAAGCATATTGGCGCTGATGTGAACTTCGCCTACCCTACTGCAGAAATTGCGGTTATGGGACCTGATGGCGCCGTAAGCATACTTCACAAGAAACTCTCTCCTGAAGAGAAAGCAGAAAAGGTGGAAGAATATCGCGAGGCTTTTGCCAATCCATATAAAGCAGCCGAACTGGGGTATGTGGATGAGGTGATTTTCCCACGCGAAACGCGATACAAGATCATCCAGGCTTTGGAAATGACACGCAATAAGAGCGTTTCGAATCCTGCCCGTAAACATGGAAATATTCCGCTTTAATCGTGAATCATAACTATCTTTGCACTTCAATAAGTTTCAAGATATTATGCATTCAATTATAAATTTATTGGTAAAAGGAGCCTTAAGACTTTTCGCAGGTGTAGGAATTTTCATTCTTACACTTGTGGTTTTATTTGCAATGCTCTATCTGTGGGCACCTGTTTACAGGTTCACCACACATGAACCCTTCACCGGAGACAAGTTGTTTAATCCTTATGCTAAAATGGATAGCAACAACTGGCGGAAGGCAAACTTCCACATGCATTCGCGTATGGCCGGAGGGGTTACAGATGGCCGGATGAATTCAAGTGAGGCTATTTTCAGCACTTATCAACGAATGGGGTATAATGTCTTCTCCATTTCTGACTATATGCGCATCAATATTTATGGCAAGAACAAGGAACCCTATATTCCTGCTTATGAGCATGGATATGGAATCTGGAAGAATCACCAACTCTGTATTGGGTCAAAGGGTGTCTCGTTTCTGGATTATCCTTTTGGACAAACCCTCAACGATAAACAGCATGTCATTGATGTATTGAAAAAAAAGAATGAGATTGTCACTATTGCACATCCTGAGTTCAGAAAAGGATATTCGCCCAATGATTTCAGGTATCTGCGCAATTATGATCTGTTGGAAGCATTGAATCATTACCGTTTCTCGATGCCGCAATGGGATGCAGCGCTCTCTTCAGGATATCCTGCATATATTCTGGCTTCGGATGATGCACACGATATCACAAAACCCGGTGAGGTTGGTCGGTGTGTTACCTATATCAATTCACCTTCTTTGAAACCTGATGAGATTATTGCCAATCTCAAGGGTGGTAATGCATATGGGGTGAGCGTAGGAAGGTTTGAAAATGAGAATGTCGATAGTATTGCTGCATCTGTTACAGACATACCCAAAGTTAAGGCTGTCACGGTTCGCAATGATTCGTTGTTTGTTACCGTGAATAAAAAGGCTGAGGCGTTTAGATTTGTATCGCAGAATGGAGTGCTGCGTTCTTCAGTAAAAAACAGTACTACTGCAGTCTATCCGATTGGTAAAACGGATTCCTATATCAGGACGGAAATTCTTTTTGAAGGAAAACATATCTCGGACAGCATCACGATTTATCTGAATCCGGTTTATCGTTTCAATGGAGAGAAACCTGTTAAACCGGCACCTCCCGAAGTCAATATATTGGCTACAGTGCTATACCGGGTACTTAGTTTTTGTACTTTGCTCTTTATTGTTATCAACATCTTTGTCATTAGAAGAAGAAGAATTCAGAAAAGAAAAAAATAATATGGGGTTTGAGAATTACAGGATATCGCGACTGGTCATTTGGTTTATAGCCCTGGCTACTATTGGGCGAATGATTATCGGACAGATGATGGAATTGGGAAATGATGAGGTTTACTACCTCACCTATGCCTATTTACCTGACCTGAGTCATTTTGATCATCCCCCCATGGTGGGTTGGGTGATCCAATTATTTACCCTGAACTTTACTTTGAACAGTGAACTTTTCATCAGACTTGGTCCCATATTGCTGAGTGCGGGATGCAGCTGGATTGTATATCGAATTGGTTGTCTGCTCAGGGATGAATTGACCGGATTGATTGCTGTTGTGATGTTTACAGCATCTATTTATGTATCTATCATAGCTGGGACCTTTATCCTTCCCGATGCACCACAGCTCTTCTTTTGGCTCGCAGGGGTCTATTTTCTGCTCAAAGCATTACCTGATCCCTCTAAAGCAACTAACCGTCATTTTCTCTATTGGGCCGGGCTCTTTATCGGCCTTGCAATGCTTTCGAAATATACCAGTGTGTTTTTATGGGTAGGAGCAGTACTGTTTATTCTCTTCTACAAACGACAATGGCTTTCTAAAAAGGAATTGTATCTGGGAATTCTGATCTCTTTTGTCCTGTTCACTCCGGTACTGATCTGGAATTTTGACAACAAATTCATCAGTTTTCTCTATCATTCTGAACGTGTAGATGTCACGAGTAACGGATTACGACCGGACTATTTTTTCACAGAGTTGATCGGTGAAATAATGTATAATAACCCGTTGATCTTTGTTATGATCGTGATGGCATTGATAGCCATTATAAGGAAACGTCATTTTTTAAACAGGGATCATAAGAAGTTATTGTTGTTCATCGCAGTTCCGGTAATCCTTCTCTTTCTGAGCTTTTCATTGTTTCGAAGGACATTGCCGCATTGGACAGGACCGGCCTACACAACACTGATTTTGGTTGCTGCCTGTTGGCAACGCGAAAGGATTGTTCGTTCAAAACTGTTTAAGCCTGTGCCCGGATTGGTGGCATGGGCACTGATCCTGACTATCCTGGTTGCTGTTATAGGCGTTGGACAGGTTACTCAAGGCTGGTTTGATAGTCCTGTCAAATGTAAAGACACGGAATTAGGCAAGAATGATGTGACGCTTGATCTTTATGGATGGCATCAGATCGGTGAAAAGTTCGCAGTGATCAAAACGAGGGTTGAAAAAGCGGATTCTATTTCTGTTAATGCTCCTATCATTAGTTGGCGCTGGTTTCCGGCAGCCAATATTGATTATTATATTGCCCGACCTATGGGGATGAAAGTGCTCGCTCTGGGTAAATTTGAAGAGATCCACAAGTATGCCTGGCTCAATAAAAGTAGAGGGGGATTTCAGACCGGAATGGATGCCTGGTTTATCTGTATAAGCCGCGATTTTAAAGACCCGGCTGAGTTATATGGTGACTGTTTTAAGTCAATAAAAATGGTGGAAGTGATTCCTGTTTACCGGGGCGATGTACATGTGATGAATGCATTTGTTTATATTATGAAATCACTCAAACCCAATGCCGAAAAGGTTTTTGGCCTCGACAAATTAATATTAAATAATTATTAAGATTTTCTTATTTTTTTCTTGGATAGTGTTTATACTCCCTCTATATTTGGCGCACAAGAATGACCGCTAAAATAATAACCACTATGAACAGAATTAGTATTGAAAAAGACGTTTACATTCCAATGCCCGTTACCATCGTAGGTGCNAATGTTGAGGGAAAGCCGAACTTCATGACTGCTGTATGGGTAAGCCGGGTAAATTCAAATCCCCCAATGATTGCNGTTGCGATAGGGAAAGAACATTATACTTCGAAAGGGATTTTTGAGAATAACACATTTAGTATTAATATTCCAGCTCAGGATTTATTAGTTGAGACAGATTATTGTGGCCTGATTTCAGGCAAGGAACGCGATAAGTCTCAACTTTTTGATACGTGCTATGGCGTTACAGGAACTGCGCCAATGATCAGGGATTGCCCTATCAGTATGGAATGCAAACTTGTGCAGACAGTAGATTTACCGGATAACACGCTCTTTATTGGTGAGATTGTTCGAGTTGCTGCATTTGATGTATTTCTGCGTGGTGGAAGTCCGGATTATAAAAAGATTCATCCGATCATCATGACGATGCCGGATAGCAATTACTGGAGCCTTGGAACTCACGTGGGTGATGCTCACAAGATTGGTAAGTTTATGAAGGTTCCTGTTTAAGCTGTACCTTCAATTAAATCATTTTAATAACAAAGGCTGCCTCGATATCGTGCAGCCTTTTTTATTGTTAGATCATTTTCCTGGGATCGACCCAAAGGGTGAATTGTTCATCGGTAACCAAATCAAGTGCTATAGCTGCCTGGCGAAGTGAGGTGCCTTCCTTGTGTGCTTTCTTGGCGATCTTAGCTGCATTTTCATAACCAATATGGGTATTCAACGCAGTCACCAGCATCAATGAATTCTCAAGATTCTTTTGAATGTTCATCTCATTGGCCTGAATCCCAACCACACAGTTATCGGTAAACGAAACACAGGCATCACCGATCAGGCGAGCTGCCATCAGGAAATTAAAGATGATAACCGGTTTGAAGACATTGAGCTGGAAGTGACCATGTGTGCCACCCATTGTAATAGCCGCGTCGCAACCAATGACTTGTGCACAAACCATAGTGATTGCTTCATTCTGAGTAGGATTAACTTTACCCGGCATGATAGAAGAGCCGGGCTCATTTTCAGGCAACGATAATTCACCAATACCACAACGTGGGCCTGATCCAAGTAAACGGATGTCATTGCCAATCTTCATCAGGCTAACGGCAAGTCTTTTCAATGCTCCAGATGCCTCAACCAGTGCATCATGTGTAGACAATGCTTCAAATTTATTGGGTGCTGTAACAAATGGAAGGCCGGTTAACTTTGCTATGTTTTCTGCTACTTTGACATCATATCCCTTGGGCGTATTAATACCGGTTCCAACTGCAGTTCCTCCAAGTGCCAGTTCAGCAATATGGGGAAGTACATTATTAATTGCAACCAGTCCATGATCAAGTTGAGAAACGTAGGCTGAAAACTCCTGTCCCAATGTGAGGGGAGTGGCATCCATCAGATGGGTACGGCCAATCTTGACGATATCCATAAAAGCTGCTGATTTGGCTGCAAGTGCCTCGCGCAGATGTTTTATCCCCGGTATCGTCACCTCCATCAACATTTTGTATGCCGCAATATGCATTGCAGTAGGGAAAGTATCGTTTGATGATTGCGATTTGTTGGCATCATCGTTAGGATGAACCGGACTCTTCCCTTCGCCAAGAACGCCACCTGCCAAAACCTGCGCACGGTTAGAGATCACTTCATTGACATTCATATTGCTTTGGGTTCCGGAACCGGTTTGCCACACAACAAGTGGAAACTGATTATCCAGAGAGCCGGTGAGTATTTCATCACAAACCTGGGAAATGAGATCAGATTTATCTTTGGGCAAAACACCCAACTCAAAATTGGTTATCGCGGCTGCCTTTTTCAGATAGGCAAAAGCATGTATGATTTCGATAGGCATAAACCCATCACCAATCTTAAAGTTATCCTTTGATCGTTGCGTTTGTGCTCCCCAGTATACATCTGCCGGAACCTCAACATTTCCCATCGTGTCTTTTTCAATGCGGACTTTCATCTTTGCTAATTATTAAGTGAACTAATCAGAATAACTTGTCAGTTAAATCGGCCGGATCGGCCAAGACGGCTTTGTATTTGTTTACAATGATTGGACGCTTCAACAGTTTTGGGTTTTCTATGATGATTTGAATCCACTCCTCATCTGAAAAGATTTTACCTTTCAACTGTTGTTTGAAATAGTCCTCCTGTGTTCGGACCAACTCATCAGGCTTCACATTAAGCCGTTGAATGATCTGTTGCAATGTTTCTTTAGTAAGGCCGGTTTTGAGATAATCAATTATTTCAAAATCCGCAGTCTTGGTTTTTAAATATTCAAGTCCTGCACGTGATTTACTGCATCTGGGATTATGAAATATTTTAATCATTTGTCAATAATGTTTTTAGTTTATCCTCCAAACTCCATGAGGAATGATTTTATAAAGCCCTGGATGTCACCATCAAGAACGCCCTGAGTGTTGGATGTCTCATAACCGGTACGGACATCTTTAACCAGTTTGTAAGGATGTAATGTGTAGGAACGGATTTGTGATCCCCATTCGATCTTTTTCTTGTTGCCTTCAATAATATCCTGCTTTTCTTTTCGCTTGCGGATCTCAATCTCGTAAAGCTGAGACTTAAGCATCTGGATGGCTTTTTCACGATTTTGAAGCTGTGAACGTGACTCCTGACACTCGACTACAATTCCTGTAGGTTCGTGTTTGAGCCTGACTGCTGTCTCTACTTTATTCACATTTTGTCCTCCCGGTCCACTTGCACGGAAAGTATCCCATGAGATATCGGCAGCATTGACTTCAATATTGATATTGTCATCAACAACCGGATATACATAAACAGATGCAAATGAAGTATGGCGACGCGCCTGTGAGTCGAAAGGTGAAATACGTACTAAACGGTGGACACCATTCTCTCCTTTAAGATATCCAAATGCATAATCACCTTCAAATTCAAGGGTTACACTCTTGATTCCTGCTGTTTCGCCATCCTGAAGGTCGAGCTCTTTGACTTTGTATTTATTGCGTTCTCCATAACGGATATACATCCGCATCAACATGGCTACCCAGTCCTGACTTTCGGTACCACCGGCCCCGGAGTTGATGTTTACAATACAACCCAGTTTATCTTCTTCGTTGCTCAACATGTTTCGAAATTCAAGGGCTTCTATCAAGTCGAGGGATTGATTGTAGGCCTGATCTACTTCTGCTTCTGTGGCTTCTTCGGCCTGGAAAAACTCGTATATCACCGTTAAATCTTCAAATGCACTAGCTGCACTTGTAAAATCATCTGTCCAACGCTTTTGTTCCTGAATACCTTTCAAGATCAGCTCGGCTTTCCTGGGATCATTCCAAAAGTCGGCTGTCTGGGTTAATTCCAGCCCTTCAGCAATTTGTTTTAATCGGTTATCAATGTCAAAGGTACCTCCTTAAGGCATCTATCCTTTTTCCTAAATCTTTAAGTGTGTCTTGTGCAATCATAATTTCGTTCGTTTGTTTAGTTCCTGAAAAATCAAATTTTCTTCAAAGCCTTTGGATGCTAAATAGGCAAAGACTTTTTGTTTGACAACCCTTTCATCACTTATTCCTTTGAGTGTTCGTAGTTTTGCATCAGTAAGTTCATGAAGGCATTCCAAATACGCTTCATCGTCAATGCTTACAAGTGCCTGGGTTATCAAACTATCAGCAATTCCCTTGCTACGAAGTCCTGCTTTTATTTTCACTCTTCCCCAATTCAGTACTCTGAATTTACTTCCGGCATACATTGATGCAAAGCGTTCGTCATTTAGAAACCCTTCCTCTTCAAGCTTTTCGATCACTCCTTCGGTCTGTTCACGGGTGAGTCCAAATGAACGGATCCGAATTGTCACCTCTGACCGACATCGTTCCTGATAAGCACAAAACGACCTTGCCTTTGCCAAAGCAACAGCAGGGTCGTTTATCGGTAATACAGATCTATGTTTATCTGATCTGCGGATTGCCATTTATTGAAAGCTTGTAAGTTCGATGTCAAATATTAATACTGAATTTGCAGGAATATATCCAAATGTACCTTCAACCCCCTGGGCGGTTGATCCATAACCCAGTGTAGATGGAATAATCAGCGTACCTTTTCCACCTTTACCAAATTGCATTATTCCTTCGGAAAAACCTTTTATGAGGCCAGACATTAGAAACTGTGCAGGTTGTTCACTTAACTCATAGGATGAATCAAACTGGGTTCCTTTAACGGTTCCATTCAGCACATAACCCCGATACTTAACATATGCTGTAGAAGTTAAGAGTGGACGCGTTGAATCTCCCGGAGCTGTAATGATATAATAAAGTCCGTCTCCGGTACGTTTAGCAGTCAGGTTATTGGCTTGAAGATAAGCAAGAATAGCTTTATTATCAATCGCGCCATAGTTAACACCGTCTTTTTTGCAACCTGCAAAAGCAATTAATAATGTGACCAGTAGTATGCTAAGTTTTTTCATTGAGTAAATTAATTAAATTACTGTTGGGAACAAAGTTACAAAAAATATGTCTATTGTAATAAACGTTCAACAAGTGATGGAGTGCCAATTCCGGCATTTTCATTGATTATTTCTAATCTTTTAACATATGGAATCTGGCCTGAGTTGGGGTCGATTAAATACAAGGCTGCTTTATCCGGAACAAACTGAATCAGACTTGCTGCTGGATAGACATTTAAAGAGGTTCCTATTACAATAAAAAAATCGGCTTGTTCTGTCATTAACGTTGCACGTTGTATCATGGGAACCGCTTCACCAAACCAAACAATATGTGGTCGCAGTTGTGAACCTTTTTCACACTTGTCACCCATTTTTAGTTCCCATCCTTTCAGATCATACACCAGATTATTGTCAACTGTCGATCTGACTTTCTTCAATTCACCATGGAGATGCAGTACTTTAGATGATCCTGCACGTTCATGAAGATCGTCAACATTTTGTGTGATAATCTGTACATCGTATTTCTGTTCGAGTCTCACCAGAGCTTTATGGGCAGCATTGGGTTCAGCTTTGATCAATTGCTTACGTCTTTCGTTGTAAAAGGTAAGGACCAATTGAGGGTTACGTTGCCAACCCTCGAAGGTAGCAACGTCCTCAATCCGATGTTCTTCCCAGAGGCCGCCACTATCGCGAAAAGTCTTTAATCCACTTTCTGCACTAATGCCGGCACCCGTTAGGACTATTATTTTTTTCATTTGTTTTAAAACAATTGCATCTCATCAAGGATTTTCATCGTATTACGAACCGATTCTGCAGATTCGTTTAGCATACGCATTTCCTCTTTAACCAACTTTAATTCAATAATTTCTTCTATCCCATTGGCACCTAATTTGACAGGCACACCCAGATAGATATCTTTTAATCCATATTCTCCATTCAGCAGCGTACAAACAGGGTAAATGGCTTTCTGGTCATCAACAATGGCTTCAACCATTTGTGCTGCTGCAGCTCCGGGAGCATACCATGCGGAAGTACCCATCAGATTAACCAATTCACCTCCACCATTTCTGGTACGGGTTACAATTCTATCGATTTCATCCGGATTGAGCAACTCAGGTAGAGGGATTCCGGCAACAGAAGTATATCGTGGCAATGGAACCATCGTATCACCATGACTTCCGAGCAACAGTGCGTGTACATCTTTTGGAGAAACACCTAAAGCTTCGGCAACAAATGCACGATAGCGCCCGGTGTCAAGAATTCCGGCCATTCCAAATACTTTATGAGAGTCTTTGCGTGCTGCCAGATAAGCCGTGTAAGTCATTACATCCAGGGGATTGGAAACGATAATAATAATGGCTTCAGGAGAGTATTTAATAACTTTTTCAACAACATCTTTCACGATTGTTGCATTGGTCTTGATCAAATCGTCGCGGCTCATACCCGGTTTACGCGGAATACCTGAAGTGATCACAACAATACCCGATCCTTTGGTACGCAGATAATCATTTGTAACACCGATCACCCGGGTGTTAAAATGAAGAATAGATGATGTCTGCCAGATGTCGAGTGCTTTGCCTTCTGCAACGCCTTCTTTGATATCCAACAGAACAACTTCACGGGCCAAATCCTTTTGTGCTATTACATTAGCAACTGTGGCTCCTACGTTTCCTGCACCAATTACAGTAATCTTCTTCATAAAAAGGCATTTAGGTTATGTAATGTTTAAATTACTCCAAAAATAACAGTAAAACCTATTATAACAAAATTTTTTATAATAGGTTTTACTGTGTGATTTTATTGTTCGTCTTCGATGCATTGTGAGTCGAGCACCGCGATAGTTGTCATATTAACAATCTCAGTAACCGTGCAACCCATTTGTAAGACATGAACCGATTTGTTCAAGCCCATCAGGATTGGCCCAATGGCCTCAGCAGCACCCAGTTCCTGCAACATTTTATATGCAATATTTGCTGAGGTCAGTTCAGGGAAAATAAGCGTATTTACCTGTTCACCCACCAGGGTTGAGAATGGGAAGTTTTCTTCAAGCATAATTTTATTGAGTGCAAAGTTTGCCTGCATCTCACCATCAACAATCAGTTCAGGATAATCACGATGAAGAATGTCAACTGCAGCCATTACTTTCGACGGAATCTCACCGGCAGTAGAGCCAAAATTAGAAAACGAAAGCATGGCAATGCGCGGTTTGATATTGAACTCTTTCACCATACGAGCAGCCTGCAGGGTAATTTCAACCAGATCGTTAACATCCGGATTGATATTGACTGTGGCATCTGCCATAAACAAGGTGCCTTTTTTAGTATTTAGAATATACATTCCGGACACTTTTTTAACCCCTTTATGTTTTCCAATAATGTGTAATGCCGGACGGATAGTTTCAGGATAACTGGCTGTTAATCCTGAAATCATTGTATCTGCATATCCTTTATCGACAAGCATTGCGCCAAAATAATTAGCTTGCCTCATGCGATTACGTGCCATTTTAAAGGTGATCCCCTTTCTTTGCCGTTTTGCATAGTAGATGTCAGCAAATTCATGACGCATATCACTCAGCTTCTCGCTCCGGAAATCAATTATTTCGATCCCATCAATCGATAAGTCAAATTCTTTGATCATACAAAGAATTTTCTCTTCGTTTCCCAATAATATTGGAATAGCCAGATGCTCATCAATAATAATTTCTGCAGCTTTGAGGATCTTATAGTTCTCTCCTTCGGCAAAAACAATCCGTTTTGGATTTGAACGTGCCCGGTCTTTTATCCGACTGATGAAAGGATTAACCAATCCAAGTCGTTTGTTCAATTCAAGATTATAAGCGTCCCAGTCTGTGATGGTCTTTCTGGCAACTCCGGACTGAATAGCAGCAAGTGCTACAGCAGGAGCAATATGCGTAATCAGACGTGGGTCAGAAGGTTTTGGAATGATATAATCTTTTCCAAACTTGATATTTGTAATGTGATATGCGAGATTCACCTCTTCAGGAACCGGAGCCTTTGCCAGTTCTGCCAGAGCATAGACTGCCGCCATTTTCATTTCTTCGTTGATAGCTTTTGCCCTTACATCAAGCGCACCCCTGAAGATATAAGGAAAACCAAGGACATTGTTCACCTGATTAGGATAATCAGAACGTCCGGTTGCCATAATAATATCCTGCCGGGTTGCAGTTGCAAGCTCATATGAGATCTCCGGCGTGGGATTGGCCAAAGCAAATATGATCGCATTGGGAGCCATTGTGAGTAACATTTCAGGAGTAAGAACACCGGCTACCGAAAGTCCAAGGAACATATCAGCATCTTTTACAGCTTCTTCCAAAGTATGAACCGGTCTATCAGTCGCAAATATTTTTTTCATGGAATTCAGATCGGTCCTGTCTTTGTGCAAGACACCCTTGCTATCCAGCATGACGATATTTTCCAACTTTGCACCCAGAGAAACATACAATTTACTACATGAAATGGCTGCTGCACCTGCTCCATTTACAACAATTTTGACTTCTTCTATTTTCTTATTTGTAATTACCAGAGAATTGAGCAAACCGGCACTGGTGATAATTGCAGTTCCGTGTTGGTCATCGTGCATGATAGGAATTGTTAGTTCCTTTTTCAAACGCTCTTCAATGGCAAAGCATTCGGGAGCCTTGATGTCTTCAAGGTTAATCCCGCCAAAAGTCGGCGCAATTGCTTTTACAGTCTGGCAAAATTTGTCAATATCTTTCTCATCTACTTCAATATCGAAAACATCAATATCGGCAAAGATCTTAAACAACAATCCTTTGCCCTCCATGACAGGTTTTCCTGCTTCAGGGCCAATATCACCAAGCCCTAAAACGGCTGTACCGTTAGAAATAACGGCAACAAGATTTCCCTTGGCAGTGTATTTGTAAACATCTTCGGGATTGGCTTTAATTTCAAGACATGGTTCGGCAACGCCGGGTGAATATGCTAAAGATAAATCACTCTGTGAGCTGTGAGGTTTTGTTGGGATTACTTCAATTTTACCCGGTCTTCCCATTGCATGGTATTCCAGAGCATTTTTTCGTAATAAAGCTTTTTTCATAATTAAAAAATTAAAGGACAAATATGATGAGTTAAATAGAAATGTAAAATTACCTGTTTTGCAAAGGAATTCAATTTAAATATTAGAAACTGTTTAAATTTCTTTTTCCTTTTGCCCGTAGGGCATTAATGTCAATAGAAAAGCGATTCCTCCTCAATTTTTGCCCGTAGGGCATTAACATTAACGGTTAACCCCCTACGGGGAAAAGATTTTTGTTGATGATCTTTCTATTGACATTTATCCCCTACGGGGAAATTTATACCGTTACTAATTTTTACAGGTACAAATAGGATAGGGTATTGTAAAATAAAAAGTTGTTCCAACACCCTGTTCAGACTCCAACCACATCTCACCACCTAATAATTCAGCCAGTTTTTTTGAAATTGATAATCCCAATCCGGTTCCACCAAATTGGCGGGTATAAGTCTCCTCCTCCTGTCTGAAACGCTCAAAAACAAGCGTTTGATTCTCTAACGAAATTCCTTTACCGGTATCCTGAACATAAAACTGCAACTTGTCATCCTGATGTTTATATCCAAATTTTATATGTCCTTTTTTGGTAAATTTAAGTGAATTCCCCAACAGATTATACAAGATTTGTCTTAACCTTACATCGTCGCAATTTATCGTGCATTTGTCATCCTTTAGATCTTTTACAAGCTGAAATTTGATATGCTCCTTACCCATAGAAATTTTACTGTTTTCGTAAGAAACCCAGATATCGTCCAGCATCTGATTTAAATTAAAATCAGTATTATTTACTACCAACTGGTTACTATCAATCCTGGCAATATCCAGAATATCATTGATGATAGAAAGAAGGTGCTGGCCATTTGTATTAATGATATCCAGGAACTTTCTACGCTCTTCAGACGTAAGGTTATCATCGTCTAATAACTCTGAAAAACCGAGAATTCCATTCATTGGACTTCGGATTTCATGTGACATATTCGACAAAAATGCTGTCTTTAGTTTATCACTTTCTTCAGCCTTTTCGAGTGCAACCATCAAATCCTGCAGTCCTTTTTTACGCTGAATGAAAATGCTGATTTGATTTGATATGAATTCCAGCAATTCCAAATCTTTTATGTTATAGGCAGTAGGATCATCATAATTTTGCAACACAAAAGCACCTATGACTTTACCCTCTTCGCGCAACGGGACCCCTAGCCATATTTCACAGGGAATACCGATGGAATCAACCTTTCCAGCCGTGATCATATCTTCAATATCAGCTTTCGTTAAAAGGAGTGATTTATTCTCTTTGATTAAATACCCGGTCACTGATTTTTCAGCGGGCCAGGAGGTGATATCTTCTCTTTGATCAGCATAATGTGGAGAAGTACAAATATCAGTATCTTCATCATAAAAAACGATACGGAAATTGGTGGTGTCTATTAATTGACTTAATTGCTTCAGGATGAAGGTTGAAAATTCATCAAGATCTTTAGTCGAAATAACTGCAGAAGAAATTGAGGAAAGCACTTTTTGAATGAGTTCTACCCTTTTGCGTTCAGTGACATCCTGAAATATTTCGAGCATTGCTTTTTCCCCCTGATAGATCATTCCTATATGACTGACATCAAAAGTTTTTCCACCCAGAACATCAATGGCTTCACATAAATGTGTCTCCCCAATTTCCAGACTTTTCTTTAACGGGCAATCCTTAAAGTCAAATGAGCTGTCACTATGCAATTCCCTGCATTTTTTCCCCAATGCTTTCCTTCCAAAATATTCTTTAAAAATCTCATTCTGGAAAAGAATAGTCCCTTTATCATCAACGATATTCATTCCAAAAGGAATGGTATGCAATAATGATTCGTTGAAATCATAAATTTCCTGAAGTTTTCTCTCGGCTTTCTTACGTTCCGAAAGTTCTGATAATAATGCTTCAGTTCTTTCTTTTACCAGTGTCTCCAGTCTCTCTTTTTCATCCAGTTTCCGATCTTCGGCTTCTTTAATTCTCAACATAGCCCTTACCTGAGCAATTAATTCTGATTCATCCAATGGCTTAGTGAGAAATCCGTCAGCACCTGCTTCAATTGCTTTAATCCGCCCCACCCGATCAGTATGGGCTGCCGTAACCATTACAATTGGAATATTTTTGAATAAATCGTCAGATTTGAGTGTTCTGCATACTTCATATCCATCCATACCGGGCATAACGATATCCAGCAAAATCAAATCAGGTCGATGATCAATACAAAGTACAATTCCGGCTCTTCCGGATTGAGCCGAAATGAATTCTGCTAATGGAAATGCCTCATCCAATAAAGCTTTTAAGACAACCAAATTATCATAAGTATCGTCTATTGCCAATATTTTCACCCTTTTAGTTTCCATTAAGCCATTCTTTTATGGTTAGTTCCAACAAATTACTGTCAATCGGTTTTGAAATATAATCATTGAACCCAAATCCAATCAACTCTTCACGGTCGCCCTTCATTGCCCTTGCAGTAAGAGCAATGACAGGGATATGTTTTAAATCATTATCCTTTTTTATTTCTCTCAAAACCTCCAAACCATCCATACCGGGTAATGAGATATCAGTCAAGACTAAATCGGGACGAAAAGCTTTGGCTTTTTCTAAACCTTCAAAGCCTGTATAAGCTTCTATAATATTGTTATCCTTACCAAGCAATGCCTTCACCGTTTCCATATTATCAGGGTTATCTTCGATAACAAGGATCAATGCTTTTCTTGAAGAACCAGATAGATTAGGATCTAATTTGATTTGCTGTGCAGATTCCGGATCTTTCTGAATCACCATGTTTCGAATATGAACCATAAGTTGATTTCTATTAACATCCCCCTTTTGTATGAGTTGATAAATGTGATTCCCTTTTAAAAAGCTCAATTCTTCCTTTGTAACGTGTTTTGCCGACAAAATGAGTACCGGGATTTCGCTTGTTTCTTTCACCTTCCTGATAGAACCAAGCACCTCAAAACCATCTACTTCCGGCATCATAAGATCCAGAATAATAGCATCAGGTGTGAAGATCTTCAGGATTTCCAATGCTTCCTTACCGTTTTTGGCAATGTGAATATTGTACTCTTCCTCCTTCAGGATTTCTTTCATCTGAATAATGGTAACCTCATTATCTTCGACCAACAGAATATTTTTTCCCTTGTAGTGTCTCTGATCGATTGCAGTCTTTTGCAATGCATTCTTCGAAATTACCTGTTCAGTTTCGTTGACCTTATAAAGGGGAGGTATCACAGGCAGACTAACAGTAAAAGTTGATCCGGATCCCAATTGACTTTCAGCTTTAACGTTGCCATTCAACATGATGCAGTATTTATTGGCAATTGCCAGTCCAAGTCCTGTCCCTCCATAAATGCGTGATGCTCTACCATCGACCTGACGAAACTCATCAAATATATATGGCAAGTTTTCAGGAGAGATTCCAATACCGGAATCCTGGACACTTATATGAACCTGATCTTTTTTTATAGTGGCCGTTATTTCGACCGAACCCTCATTGGTAAATTTAATCGCGTTTCCAATGATGTTCTGCAGGATATGATGACATTTTGAACTATCACAAATAATAGACGGAATATCAGGATCAACATTATTGATCAGCGCTATTCCTTTTTCCTGACTGATGGGTTCAAGAGATCCTATTAAATCATGAACCAGATCATAGACAGAGAAAGCCGAAAAGCTTAACTCTTCTTTTCCTGCTTCAATCCTTGAAAGATCCAGAATATCATTGATAAGCGAAAGCAAATGTTTACCATTCTTCTCTATGATTCCCAGATATTTGTATTCGTCCACAGGTATCGTTCCACTCAACCTTCTGTTTAAAACCCCGGAAAGAGCAATTACTGAATTAAGTGGCGTACGCAATTCATGACTCATGTTTGACAAGAATGAGCTTTTTAGTTGATTTGCTTCATCCAGTTGTCGTTTTTGAAGCTCCAACTCAATGTTATACTCTTTCAATTCAGATGCCTGCATCACCAACTCTGATGTTTTTTCTTCCAGATCCTTATTCAGGTGATATAATTTATCCGATATTCCGGTAACTTTTCTGAAAGCCAGTACACCATTGATACGAGCCGTGAGTAGTAACCAGATTTCATTGATCAGTTGAACAGATTCCGGTGTGAAATCATTTAAACTTGCAAGAGAAATAACAGACACTACATTTTTCCCATCCAAAATTGGAATAGTAATAATCTCCCTTGGCCTGAATAAACCAGTAACTACCGGCAAAGAGAATAGTGTATCAGTTGGAATTTGAGTGATCCTGACAATCTTCTTTTCAGCTAAAACAGCACCAAATTCTCCCTCTTTTGTATGGTTAAAAAACGACCTGCAGTTTTCTTTTGCCAGACCGATCGATTCATAATGTTCAAACTGTGTTCCATCTTCGTTTAAGAAATAAATTGCAGCTACCTGTGAAGCTGTTTTAGTCAACAACAGATCCAATAGCACCTTGCTGAAAGCCCGAAGGTCATTCTCTTTAAGGATTAATCCGGTTATCCAGGAAGCATTTTCTTTGACTGAAAGTTCTGTTTCAACTTTTGCAGCCATATTATTGAGGATTGATGCCAATACACCAATCTCATTTGCAGAACGATAGTTACTGCGCACACTATATTGTTTCTTGCGCAATTGATCCGCTACCCCCGTCAACTCAATGAGAGGGTTACGAATCCCCCGAATAAGCAAAATCCCAACAATTAATGAAAGCACAACAATTGCCAACGAGACAATCCAGAGCTTTGTAAATAATAAATTTTTATCTGTTTGAGCCTGTATATAGAAGTTGTCAGCCCGTTTCCCGGATGAATCAATGATTACCTGAATATGATCTAATAATTTAGCTATATAAGGGACATTCACTGTTTTAAACCTTGTATATTTTGTTTTCTTATCGCCCTTTTGCATTAAATCTATAACTATTTCCCGTAATGGTTTCCAGTCTCTAAATGAATTGTAGGCTATGTCAATGTCTGATTTATTACCAAGATATTTGCTATAAACAATATCAAAAGATTTGAAAACCTTGTTTTCGTAAGTATCAATTTGATTTGAAATAACAGGAATTTCATTTTGTTTTATGTTTTCATCAAGGACAATATCCTTCATCAACCATTGAATTGTAATTATATCTGCCTTGATATCTCGCGTCGCTTTAGATACCTGCAAAGAATAATTATACATTTCACTGGTATTTTTCCAGAGAAGATTAGATTGTTGATAAGCTGTTCCGGCCATTGCAACAACCAACAGAAGAATAACTCCAATTCCTAAAAACAACCTTGTACCTATGGTAATATCTCTTAATTTCATGTGTCAATTTTTAAGGTTAATCGGCAAATAAATTCACAAAATTGGGTAGTTATAATTTTTAATTTTTCACAAAAATAGTTGAGGGTGAAGCAAACTGTCTGAAATTACGATCGCCTCTTACAATAGCTATCTCTGCTTCTCCGGTCAGCAAAAATCCTCCGGGATTTAATGCACGTGATAGTTTGTTCAGGATCAGTTTTTGAATGTCCGACTGATAATAAAAAAGCACATTACTACACATGATGATATCAAACCCACCGAAGATACTCGAGGGAGGTGCATTTGTATCATTATCCAGCAGATCATAACATGAAAAATCAATATACTTTTTTAGCTTTTCATTGACGATATATGATTGTCCCTTTACGGTGAAGTATTTGTTTATAAATCCAAGAGTAGTGTTTTGAATGTTTTTTTCATCAAATACACCACGCCTGGCATCTTCCAACTGCTTATTAGAAATGTCAGTTGCAAATATCCTGAACGAAGTGGATACCGGATGTTCGGTTATATATTCATCCGCCAACATGGCCAAAGAGTATGCCTCTTGACCGGCTGCACATCCGGCAGACCAAATTCTGACTTCTGGTGTAAGCAATGATACTTTTTTGTCGAAGATGATAGGATAAATAATTTGTTTCAACAAAGCAAATGTCAATGTGTTACGAAAGAATTCACTATATGAATTAATAAGAGATTCGATCAGCATAGTAGCCTCAGAGGGTAATTTATTCAAAAGTGACAGGTAATCACTCAAAGAATTACAGGATGAATAAATCATTCTGTTAGCTATGGTTCTTTCTAAAAAAGATTGATCATAAATAGAAACATTCTGTGTATACCGATCATGCATGAAACGAATAATATTTTCCATAACAGTGTGATTTTATGAGTACCCATGCAATATTCGGTTCTGGAAAACTTATCAGAAAGAAGGACATTGCTTTTTGCAGGATTCGCAAAAGAGAACAAATTTTCTTTACTCTATGTCAAAGATATATTATTGATTTGATTTATTAAAGAAAAGCATAAAAAAACAGATATTCATTTATTGAAAAGTTTCTCAAAGTAAATCTGAATGTTACTTTAAGCAGGATAAATAATTTAATATCATATTCATTGTGTCTAATCTTTTCTTAATGAATTCACTGATTTTGAATCCCGAAGGGATGACATGATTATAGCATTGAAATGATATTTGTTTTGAATCCCGAAGGGATGACATGATTATAGCGTTGAAATGATATTTGTTTTGAATCCCGAAGGGATGAAATGATTTTAATGCATTATCTATCAATTATTTCACCCCTTCGGGGTTCAGGAGGTTTATTGATGTTCTTTTCTATAATCATTTCATGCCTTCGGCATTTTCTTCAATCCCGAAACCCTTATTCTTAGTCCCGAAGGGTCGTCATGATTGTAGAAAATACAACATACACATTCTTAGCCCCATAGGGGTGAAAGTATTATAACGTAATGAACCTACTATTTCTTAGACCCGAAGGGTCGTCATGATTGTAGAAAATCCAACATCCACATTTTTAGACCCGAAGGGTCGTCATGATTGTAACAAACACATCATCTTTAGGCTGTGTTGCATCTTTAGTCCCGAAGGGACGTCATGATTGTAACAAACACATCATCCATATTCTTAGCCCCGTAGGGGTGACATGATAAAAAATAAACCGGCCCCAATTACGAGGCCGGTTTACGCTGTTATTCATCTTAAACCTAAACACGATGGGAACGTGTTCATTCTTTTTCGACTGCAGTCTGCGACACTCCGGTAACAATACTCCCGGCCAGTGCCAAATAACCACCGACGGTTACAATAGCTGCAGGCAAAGCAACCGGAGAAGCCAATATGGCACCCCCTACAAGTCCAATCACCAAACCAATCGTACGAAGGGTTTTAAAGAACTTAGGTGTAGGCGCCATCACCCTTTCGACAAGGGTTAGATCGGCTTCCGGTATACTTGAAATAGATAAATTACTCTTTTTCATAGTGAATAGAATTATAAAAAATCGTTTCAAATTGTTTCACTTTGGCCTCGATTTGCGAAACACGTTGGTTCACCAAATCCAAGCCACCTTTAAATTCGCTCTTTATGAGCTGTGTGGTCGTTTTAACCTCGGCAATGTCCTTTTGCATTCTGCGGAAGTCCACGTGCAACATGCGCACGAAATAGACCACCAGCGACAACAAGATCGAAATCAGCAGACCAAACATCCAGGTTAAATCAGGAGAAGGATTCATGATAATTGAGTTTTAAAAGTTTACGGTCCCTGAGCGGAGTCGAAGGGCCATTTCGACTCCGCTCAATGACCGGTAATCTGATCCTTGAACGAAGTCGATTGGCCTACGATCAGAACACGTCAACCACCTTCATGCTGCTTCCCTTGAGGGGAACATAACCGGTGGCACCCGATTTCTGATAAAACTCAACACCGACACACTGGATCACGGTGTCAGAATCCCCGGGAAGAGTCCCAAGCGGGAAAGCAACATCGATCACATCCGTCAATGCAGTCTCAATGGGAGTATACTCTGAATACTCAAATGCGCTCATTGTATTCAACAGAGTCATTGGCTCATAACGACGATTTGGCTCGCTATAAGTGTAATCAGAAATCACACTCAAATGATTCTGAACACGGTAGTGCGTAGCACCCGAGGGAATCAAAGCCGGCTTGATTGAAAAATCAGTCAGAGTCAGTTTAGCAGAAGCCTTCGTGATAGGATGTTCCCATACAAACTGATACTGCAACAGATCTGCGATGTTCTGCAGCTTGTTGAATACCAATGTGGAGAGGAAAATTCTTTCATCTGAGAAGATGATCGCTCTTTTGCCACGGATCCCTGCGAGATCCCGGCGGTTAATTTCCTTGACAATACCCATCAGCCGGCCAGTAAAATTCTTATCGGTCTGCTCGGGCAGCAGGTTCAATAAACCACGACGGATTGCCTTTACGGCGACACCACATCCGCCAAACTCGCACATATTTTCTCTTGTGCGGGCAAAGGCAGGGTTGTTCATAATCAGGTCACGGTTTGCACCTCCTTTTTCGCCCGCGTAAGTCTTGGGGTCATGGAGGTTCACATAATTTCGGATGCTTTTAAAGCTTCCGCGGTACTTGATCGCACCGGTTTGAATAGCCATCTTTTTACAGATTTGTGATCACTCCGCTGCCGGCTCTTATTGCCTTGAAAAACAACATCCAACAGTCATGAGCAATCTGGTTCATAATTCAGTAAATTGCATTAGTTGATCAATCAACTATTGTAAAATTACGAAATGGCTATTCTACCTGTCAAGGATTATGTAGTGGACAATACACGACATTATACGACAATACACGACATTGAAATTAATGAATTAATGAGGTGAAAGTTTTATAGTCCCGGAGGGACATCATGATTGTAACAATCGCAAAAATCTAATTCTTAGCCCCGTAGGGGTGACATAATAAAATAAAGAATAAATGGGACTTGTCAACATTAATTCTCTCTAAAGATTTTCTTTAACACTTTCATCTCTTTTTCGCTGTATGTAAAACCATCTTTCATCACTTCCTGAAGACCTTTCATCCCTTTGTTCAAGTCCGGATAGATAAGTTTTGCCTGGTCAAGATATTTAGAACAATTTTCCTTATCATTTTTAGAATAATATGCCAAAGCAAGGCCAAGGATCGCATCGATTTTATCCGGATTTTTCTCAATTTTCAGACATTGCAAAAATTGTGTTATAGCCATATCATAGTTTTCAATTTCTAAATACAGATATCCGAAATTATCCCATAATCCATAAGCATCGGGATTAGACTTCAACCCTTTTTCATAAACATTTATAGCCTCAGTATATTTTTTTTGTGAAGAGTATAATTTGACCAGGTTAGAATAATACAGTGTGTTATCCGGACTGAGCGCAATCGCTTTGATATATTGCGACTCAGCTCCTTGATAATCTTTCAACGCCATTTTTACATTTCCCACTTTGTTATAAGCTGCCTCATATTCGGGATCTATTTCAATTGCTTTAAAATATTCAGATATAGCACCATGATAATCTTTTAACTCAAATTTTGTATTTCCCATTCCAAAATAACCATATTTATCTTTTGGATCAATTTCAATATTCTTCGCATAATCCGATAAGGCTCCCTTAAAATCTTTTAATAATATTTTGACAGCACCACGATAATAAAGAGCGTCCAAATCTGTTGGTTTGAGGACTAATGCTTTATTATAGTTCCAAAGTGCGCTGTCATATTTCATTAAAGATTTTAATGCATTTGCCCGATTGCGATAAGTTTGATAATCCGTCGAATCATATTTGATTGCTTTGGTATAATCCGAAACTGCCCCCTGATAATCTTTCAAGTCATATTTTACCAACCCCCTGTTATCATAAGCATAGGAATCAGTGGGATCAATTATTAACGATTTTGAATAATCAACTATTGAGCCCTGATTATCCCCCAATTCCGATTTACAATAACCACTTTGAAAATAATAGGAGCTATTTGTTGAGTCTATTTCAATAGCTTTTGCGAAATCTGTTAAAGCATTCTTGTAATCATGAAGTTTTTTTCTAGCTAATCCCCGGTAATAATATGAATCTTTATGATGAGGATTATGCTCAATGACTTTGGTGTAGTCCTCTATGGAATTTTTGTAATCATTTAATTCATCATAAGCTATAGCGCGGTAATAATATTCCTGATCAACAGCTGGTCCTAACATTATAGCCATCGAAATGTCCAATACTGCACCTTGATAATCATCTATTTTGGTTTTGGCAATTCCCCGATAGAAATAGCTACGATTAGTAGCACCCTTAAACTCAATGTCTTTTGTGAAAAATTCGATTTGATCTTTCGGGTCAAGAGCTTTGATCCCTCTTTGAAACCAATCAACCAATTGAGAAAATCCTAAAAGAGGTAACAAAGAGAGTATCAGCAAGAGATGCAAGGTTTTATTTTTCATAAGTGCCTCGATTAGAATTATAATAGATTGATTAAAAGAATTAATTCACCATTTTATCCAAAAAAATTCATTTTTCAATATTATAACTTGGAAATATTATTCCTGTGTTTCCCAAATTTTGGATTAATGGGGTCAGTCCCCATTTATGATTTAATTGGATTTAATTTAATGATAATGAAATGATTAATCGTCATGTTTGAAATGGGGACTGACCCCATTAATTCTGCTATTTATCTTTCATTACAAAAAATTTATTTTGATTAATGAATTTAAAATCTTTTAACATCAATGTTTTTATTTTTTTATTTTTAAATTCAATGTCAATTTTGTTGATATAAATCACAAAATTATTTATATTATTTTTATCAAATTTTTATCCATATTTATAAATTTTTATTTCGGGTTTTTTACCATTTCCGATATAAACTATAGTTGGAATTCCATTATCTAGCCACAAAAGTTTTTCATAACCATCAATAGAACTTTCTAACGTGAGTTCATTTTCGAATTCATCAATAAGAATTCTTTCTCCTTTTAATTGAAATACTGTTAATAAACGATAATGTTGATGCGTACCACTTAAAAATATAAAATTGTTTTTATATTTCATAATAAAAAAGGGTATAAAACTACATTCATTATTGTCAAAGTAATATCCTTTTTTTGTATAATTAATATTACTTATTTTTACTTTAATAGAACAAGTTGAATCCTTTTTATTAAATAAATACTCAACATAATTTGATTTATTAATTAAGGTGTCTTTTCTACAATATAAATATTGAGATTTAACTTCACTTAAGAGAAATGATAGAAATAGATGTATATTGCAGCTAAAAAGTGTACCACTTCTGCAGCTAAAAAGTGTACCACTTAGGATAACGTAAAAGTAAAAAAATAATCATTTCTTCAACCATAATT
>JGI24140J50213_10000272_pt1 | contig 24244 bp, 21 predicted proteins | sample BarGraIncu00222A_FD_50213 | JGI IMG/M metagenome (IMG submission 50213)
TACCGCGCGCTCGGCGCGGTCGCCGACTGCGATGCGCAGGGCAACATGGTGGCGCCGATCTCGCTCGACGACTGGAGGCGCAAGAACGGCTTCGGCACGGCGGCCGACGTTTCCGCGACGTACGTCAACAAGCGCGACCTGAACCTGGTCCGGCTCATGGTCGCCACGCGCTCTGCCAACGGCATCGCATTCGTCGTCTGCAACGCGCCCGGTCCCGATGGGCAAAGCCAGCAGGAGGTCGACGACAACATCCGCACGGCGCTCAACGACGAGAAGCGGGTCGCCTGCGTCGCCATGGAGTACAGCGTGGTCGCCGGCGCCAACGGCGGCCTTCCGATCACCCAGTTCTACACGTTCGGGCCGACCGGCGCGCTTCTCGCCTCGATCAACCTCGACGGCCGTGGCGAGAAGTACATGCCCGGATCCTGCGTCGCCTGCCATGGGGGTTCGACCTACAACGGGCGCTTTCCCGAGCAGGCCGCGGCGTCGCCCAACCTCGGCTCGCGCTTTCTGCCGTTCGACACCGGCAACTACCTGCTCTCGTCGGACGCGGCGCTCACCGAGGCGGCGCAGAGCGAATCGTTCTACCAGTTAAACCAGCTGGTTCGCGCGACCGAGCCCGACGACACGACGGCGACGAGCCAGCTCATCCAGGGCTGGTACGCGAGCGGCGCGCACGTGCTCGACAAGAACTACGTCGCGCCGGCCTGGCAGGCCGCTGACGCGCTGCCCGCGACCGCCGGCGCGGCGACCTTCTATCACGACGTCATCGGCACGTCGTGCCGGACGTGCCACGCCTCGCTCGGGGTGCGATTCAACTGGGACGCGATCGTCCTGTCGCCAGCGCGTGCCAGCCTCCAGGTCTGCGGCGGCACGCCCGACGTCGCGCTCAATGCGTCGATGCCGAACGCGCTGATCTCGAACGATCTGCTGCGCAACCGCGTCCAGGCCGATGCGGCGCTCGCGTCGCTGATGACGCAGTTCCTCGGCTGCTCGGCCCCGGTGCCCGATCCGGTCTATCCGAAGCGATGAACGCCGCATCCAGCCCTTACGACATGCAAGGAAGCTTCCGATGAGCCCGAGCCGACCGAATTTCACCTATTCGATGGCCATCCTGCTGGCGTCGAGCCTTCTCGCGTGCAGCAGCCCTCCTCCGGCGCAACCGAGCCCGGTCGCGCCGACGCCTGCGGCGGCGCCTGCCACGCCGGCCGCGGTCGCTCGCGCACCGATCGCCACTGCTGCGCCGATGCCGGCACCGGCGGCGGTGCGGACCGAATTCGTCGCGCCGCCGCCAATCAAGTTCGAGGACGCCGTCGCGCGCGCCGGCCGCCAGCTCATGCGAGACGCGCAGGCGCAGCTCGGCAATCAGGATCGCCTGCTCGTCATCGATCCGCTCATCGATGCGAACACCGGCGGGCAGACGGTGAGCACGCAGAAGATGGGCGAGGAGCTCGAGGCAGTCGCCAAGGCCGACTTCCGTTCCTTCGCGGTGACCCCGCTGACGCGCAACACGCTGTCGACCAAGCCGCTTCTCCTGATCGGCACGCTGACGCCGGTCAACATCGAGCGAAGCATCGACAAGCAGCCCGACGCCTTTCGCGTCTGGCTGACGCTGATCGATCTGCGCACCGGCCGGGTCGTCGCCAAGGCGCTCGATCGCGCGACCGTCGATTCCGTGAACCCGGAGCCGCTCGCGTTCTACCGCGACAGCCCAACGTGGACCAAGGACAAGACGATCCTGGGCTACATCAACTCGTGCCAGGTCAACACCAGGATCGGCGACGCGGCCGACGCGGACTACCTGGCCCGGTTGCCGGCTGCTGCCGTCCTCAACGAGGCCATCCTCGCCTACGACGAAGGCAAGATCCCGGCCGCGCTCAAGCTCTACAAGGAAGCCGAGCCGATCGCCGATCCGGGTGACCTGCGCGTGCTCAACGGCCTGTACATCACGAACTGGCAGCTCGGCCAGAAGGACGCCGCGCGCGACGCCTTCGGCAAGCTCGTCGTCTCCGGCCTCGAGCTGAAGCGCCTGCCCGTGAAGCTGCTGTTCCAGCCCGGCCGCACGACCTTCAACACGATCGGCGATCTGCCGCAGCAGTACCAAATCTGGCTGACGATGCTGGCGCAGGAAGCCGGGCGCGCCGATTCGTGCGTGCGCATCGTCGGCCATACGAGCCGGACCGGGAACGCGGCGGCGAACGAGCGGCTCTCGCGGCAACGGGCCGAGGCGGTGCAGAAGCTGCTCGAGCGCGACAACCGGGCGCTCGCGTCGCGACTGAGCGCAACGGGGGTCGGATCGAAGGAGGCGCTCGTCGGGCTGGGGACCGACGACCAGCGCGATGCGCTAGATCGACGCGTCGAGTTCAGGGTCGTCGACTGCGTCTGACTCAGCGCAGCGCCGGCACCGTACGAGAAACTGGAGGGACGATGGGAACGTATGCGCGTAGCGCGCCGCGCGGTGGCGCGGCTGCAGTCCTGAGCGCGGCTGCGTTCGTACTCGGCACCCTCGGCAGCGGCGCCGCACATGCGCAGGCGCCCGCCTATTTCGTTCCCACGTGCTCGGCCGGCTGTCACGGCAACCCGGCCAAGATCAGTGACGGAGTCGTACCGGACGACGACCGCCCCCTGACCACCATCAACGTCAGCTCGGCCACGCCGGTCGGATCCGGCACCGACTGGCTGCGAAACGACGGCGCATTCGCCACCCACATCAGCGGCATCAACGCGACGATGGACACCCTGGCCGCGGAGGGGACGTCGACCAACCGCGACGCCGTGCGCGCCTACCTCCAGAACCTGCGCGACGGCCGGATCTCGACGGCCGCGCTCAACTTCGCGAGCACCAACATCGGCGCCTCGCGCTCGCTCAACTTCACGCTGACCAACGACCGCTTCCTCACTGCGAGCTTCTCGGTCTCGAAGAGCGGCACCAACACCGCCGACTTCACCGTTACCGGCTGCGGCCTCAATGGCGCCGGCAACAACGGCTCCATTCCCGCCTCCGGCACGGCCGTCGCCGGCAGCTGCACTGTCAGCGTCCAGTTCAGCCCCTTGGCCGGCGCGAGTACGTCGCGCACCGCCAACCTCCTCGTCCACTATTCGGGCAACTTCGGCGGCGATCCGATCGACCGCACGGTCAATCTCAGCGGGCCGGTTCCTGCCGCCAGCTACAACTTCACCCAGGTCGCGTCGACGACTTCGGCCCGCTTCGATCTCGGCCAGTTCAGCGACGTCAACGTCGGCACGATCGCCAATAATGGTCAGGCGACGCTGCAGATCACGTCGATCCTGCCGCAGCCGCCGGCACCCGTCGGCGGTACGTACACCCGCATCACGTCGCCCGGCGGCTCGTGCGGGGCGGCCCCGTTCAACCTCGGCGCCGGTGCGTCCTGCACGGTCTGGATCCGCTTCACGCCGACCGCGGCCGTGACCAGCGCCGGCATCTTCCAGATCACGCCGAGCCCGGGCGTCGCCGAGAACTTCACGCTGACGGGAACCGGCACCCAGCCGTTGATCAGCCCGACGTCGTCGACCCTGGCCTTCGGCAACGTCCAGCAGGGTGTGCCCAAGCCGCTCAACCAGGTAGTCACCAATACCGGTACGGCCCCGCTCACCTTCACCGTCAATCCGTCGTCGCCGGGCGCCTTGAGCGGCGCCGGCGCGGCCGATTACGCAGTCACCGGAACCTGCACGACGGTGACGCCGCTCACCGCGCTCGGTGGCACTTGCAACCTGATCGTGACGCTGACGCCAACGGTTCTCGGCCCGCGACCGGCGACTCTGACGATCAGCTCCGACGCGACCAACGGCCCCCTCGTGATCACGCTCTCCGGCACGGGCGTCGCGCTGCCGGAGCCGACGGTGACGTTCCCGCCGACCGATTTTCCCGACACCGTCATCGGCGAGACGTCGGCGCAGACGCGGACGATCACGATCCTGAACACGCGCACGCGCAACATCACCTACAGCATCGCCGGAACGGCCGACTTCCCGATCGGGGCCGAGAGCTGCGGCGCCGGGCGCACGGTGCCCGGCGGCGGCGGCACGTGCACGATCACGGTCCAGTTCACGCCCCAGCTCGGCGCGGGAGAAGGGCACCGGCAGGCGACGCTGACGCTGACGTTCGCCGGAACCGGCGGCGATGTCGCTCCGAACAACCAGAGCGGCAACGTCGGCGGCAATGCGCTGCTGCCGCTGTCGCCTTCGACGGCGTCGCTCAACCTGTCCGCCGTCGTCGGCTCGCCGACGACGACCGCGATGCTGCTCACGAATCGCGCCGCGACCCCCATCACGTTGTCGACGCTCGTCTTCGGCGGCGCCAACCCCGGCGACTATTCGATCGACGCCTCGAGCGTCTGCGTGCCGGCGCTCGTTCTCGCTCCGAGCAGCGCCTGCTCGCTCGTGATCCGCTTCAATCCGCCGACCGCGGGAACGCGCAACGCGACCTTGACGATCACTCACAGCGCGCTCGGCAGCCCGCAAAGCGTCGCGCTGCAGGGCACGGCGACGCCGGCGCCGCAGGGGCAGATCCAGCTGAGCTCGACGACACTGACGTACGCTGACACGCAACTCGGCAGCACGTCGGCGCAGAGCGTCACGGTGCGCAACAGCGGCAACCTCGCCCTCACGTTCAGCGCCTTCACGTTCGGCGGTGCCATGCCGGCCGACTTCCAGCGCAGCGGCACCTGCGACACCGCGGCGCCGCTGGCGATCGGCGCGCAGTGCACGTTGACGGTGACGTTCGCGCCGACCGCTCTCGGCCTGCGCACCGCGACGCTGACGATCGCATCCGACGCGAGCAACGGCGCGGCGACGATCACGTTGAGCGGCAACGGCGTTCCGGTGCCCGCTCCGCAGGTGAGCCTGAATCCGACCACGCTCGACTTCGGGACGCAGACGACGGGTGGCATCTATCCCTCGCGGCGCGTTCGCCTCGGCAACAGCGGCACGGCCGACCTCGCGATCAGCTCGATCGTCGTCGCCGGCAGCGGTTTTGCCGACGTCAGCGCCGGCCCGTGCCCCGCGACGCTTGCCCCGGGCGCGGGCTGCGACATCGACATCGTTTTTGCGGCCACGGCGGCGCAGAGCTACAGCGGGACGCTCACGGTCACGAGCAACGCTGCCGGCTCGCCGCATGTGACGGTGCTCAAGGGGGTCGGATCGGCCGCCGCGGTGGCCGTCCTCGTCTGGTCGCCCGCTGTCACGCAGATAGACTTCGGCGCGGTCTCCGCCGGCTCGGTCTCGCCCATCCAGTCTGCGACGCTGCTGAACCAGGGGCCGGGAGGCGTCAACCTCACGGTGCTGAACGCCATCGGCGCCGACGGCGCCTCGTTCGCGGTCGTCGGCGGCACGTGCGCGATCGGCGTGCCGCTGTTCCAGGGCGACACGTGCCGCGTCGATTTCGCCTTCGCGCCGGGCTCGTCCGGGAACAAGACCGCGACTGTGCAGATCGCTTCGACGGGGAGCTTCCCACCCACCCTGTCGCTGATCGGCGTCGGCCTGGCCGGGCCGAACCCGAGCCTCGCGATGTCGGCGAGCGCGCTGGCGTTCGAGTCGATTCGGGTCGGTGCGCAGTCGTTGCCGCAAGACGTCCGCCTGACGAGCAGCGGCTCGGGCCTCGTCGGCATCCAGAGCATCGACGTCACCGGACCGTACGCGATACAGAGCACGACGTGCCCGGTCACGCCGTTCTCCCTGCAGCCGGGTGCCGAGTGCACGATCTCGGTGTCGTTCCGGCCGAACGCCGAAGGCGCGTCGACCGGGACGCTGCACATCGCGACAGACGCCGCGCCGGTCGATCGCATCGTCTCGCTGTCGGGCAGCGCCGAGGCAGAGCCCAACCTCAGCAACGGCGGCTGCTCGATCGCCGGCGGTGCGACGCTGCTCGACCCGACGCTGTGGCTGCTCGCGCTGCTTGCCGCCGTCGCGCTCGTGCAGCGCCAGCGGCGGGCGCGCCCAGGGCCGAGCGGTCAGCGCGACGGCGACAAGCGATGAAGCCGGCCGTCACGACTCGGGCCGACGCTCGCCGCGATCTGCGGCCCGCCGTCGTGCTTGCTTCGCTGGTCGTCATCGCTGCGGCGACTGCCGCCGTCGCCGCGACGGCGAGCCCGTCGTTGCAGCACGCCTTCGTGCTCGTCGTTCTCGCGCCTCTGTTCGAGGAGTCGGTCTTTCGCGCCGGAGTGCAGGAACAGCTGGCCCGATTGGGACGCGGCCCCGGGCTGGCGATCGTCGCGACGGCGTTGCTCTTCGCGGTGGCGCACGTCGCCCTCAGCGGCGATCCGCGCCGCATCGCCGTCGTCCTGCCGGGGCTGGCGATCGGCGTGGTCTATGCAAGGACCGGCCGCGTCCGTGACTGCGTCGCGCTGCACGCCGCCATGAACGCGGCGTGGCTCGGTGCTCACGCCGTCCTGTGACACGACGCAAGAAGCGCGTCGAACAAGAAAGGGAGCCATCCAATTGAGAGCACGTTCGTGGTTGTTCGCGCTGCTGCTCGGCGTCGCCGGCTCGGCGCACGCGCAGGCCGACTACTCGGCCTACGGCGTCCTCGACCTGTCGTGGGGCAGGTTCGAGAACAGCGGCGCCATCCACGAAAATCGCTTCAACAGCAATTCGCTCTCGGCGACTTTTGTCGGGGCATACGTCAAGTACGGCTTCGAAGGAGGTTGGACGGTCGGCGTCAACGCCGAGACCTTCTTCCGCTTCCAGGATTGGACCTATGGCCGCAACGACAAAGACCCGTTCCTGTCGCGCCAGGCTTTCGTCTCGGTGAACAGCAACGACTACGGTCTCGTTCGCGTCGGCCGGTTGCAGTCGTACCTGTTCGAGACGACGAGTCGCTTCAACGCCTTCGGCAACTCGACCGTCTTTTCGCCGGCGCTGCGGCAGATCTTCCTGAGCGGCGACCTCGAGAGTATCCAGGGCGACTTCTACTGGGACCGGGCCGTCAGCTACTCGACGCCGAAGATCGAGGGAGTGCAGGCGAGCGTCATGTACGCCCTCGGGACCGGCGCCGATCGCGGCGACTACGTCGGCTCGACCATCGTCGTCTCGCGCGGCCTGTTCGGCGCGTCGCTGTCGGCGCAGCGCGTCCACGTCAATGACGGCATCGCCGACGAAACCAACGAGACGACGTGGCAGCTCGGCGCGACCTACAACTTCGGCATCGCCCGCGTGTTCGCGCAGGGCACGCTCATCAACGACTACGGGCTGGACACGAGGAGCCGGATGGGCAGCGCCGGCGTCAGCGTGCCGCTCGGCCCCGGCAGCGTGCTCGCCCAGGTGGGCTACGCACGAACGACGGGGCCCGCGGTCGACCGCAGGCACACGACGACGAGCGTCGGCTATGTCTACAACTACGACAGCGTCACCGACATCTACGTGCTCGGCAGCGACGACCGGGTGCGCAACCAGACCCGTGGCCTCTCGGCCGCGGTCGGCGTCCGCTACACGTTTCCCTAGCTGAACCGGGAGCCGCGGCCGGTTGGCCGGGAGCCCGTCACATTCGCGCTGCAGCGCGCCGCGCGCGTCGCTGCACGGCTTGCATCAGCAGGAACAGCGTCGTCGAGAAGACGATCATGATCGTCGCCACCGCCGTCAGCGCCGGCGTGATGCTGTCGCGCAACCCGGAGAACATTTCGCGCGGCAGGGTGCGCTGCCCGGGGCCGGAAATCAGCAGGGCGATGACGACGTCATCGAACGACGCGGCGAACGCGAAGAGCGCGCCCGAAGCCATCGCCGGCATGATGGCGGGCAGCGTCACGCGGCGAAAGGCGGTCGCCGGCGTCGCGCCGCACGCCGCCGCGGCGCGCGCCAGGTTCGGGTCGAGCACCTCGAGCGCCGTGAGCACCGGAATCAGGGCGAAGGGCGCTGCGATCACCGTGTGCGCGAGGATCAGCCCGCTGTAGCTGGCGGTCAGCGAGAGCGGCGCAAGAAAGAAGTACGAGCCGACGGCGACCAGGATCACCGGCACGATCATCGGCGACAGCATCAACAGCTTGAGCGCCGCGACCAGTGGCCCGCGCCGCCGCGCCAGGCCCAGAGCAGCCAGGGTGCCCAGGGAGACCGCCGCCAAGGTCGCGACCGTGCCGACGAAGAGCGAATTGCCCAGCGCCGTGAGCCATTTGCCGCCGCCCAGCACCTCGCCATACCAGCGCAGCGACAGACCGGGCAGCGGGTAGGTGAGGAACGAGCCGCTGGAGAACGACAGCGGCACGATTGCCGCGATGGGCACGAGCAGGAACGCCAGCACGCCGGCGCAATACGCGCGGTACAGCCAGGTCCGGACCATGTGCGTCAAGGCTCAGCCCATCGCCATCACGCGCCCGCCGGACAGGCGGTGCGCCGCGGCGTACAGCACGAGCGTCGTTCCCAGCATCAGCAGACCGAGCGCCGCGGCCAACCCCCAGTTGCCGGTGTCGGTCGTGTAGGTGGCGACGAAATACGACAGCATCTGGTCCGATCCGCCACCGACCAGAGCCGGCGTGATGTAGTAGCCCAGCGCCAGGATGAAGACCATCAGCGAGCCCGCCGCGACGCCGGGAGCGGCGAGCGGCAGGAACACGCGCACGAAGGCGACGGCCGGCGGCGCGCCCAGGCTGGCAGCGGCACGCATGTACTGCGGCGGGATGGCCTTGAGGACCGTGTACAGCGGCAGGATCATGAACGGCAGCAGCACATGGGTCATCGCCACGAGCACGCCGGTGCGGTTGTAGATCAGCGTCAGCGGCTCGGAGATCAGCCCGAGCTTCAGCAGCAGGCTGTTGACCATGCCTTCCTTCTGCAGCACGACCACCCACGACGCCGTGCGCACGAGCAGCGAGGTCCAGAACGGCAGCAGCACCAGCACGAGCAGCCAGTCGGCCGTCTGCTCGCGGACCTGCGTCAGCAACAGGGCGACCGGGAAGCCCATCGCCAGGCAGAGCAGCGTGACGCTGGCGCTGATGGCCAGCGTGCGCAGCAGCACATCGAGGTAGATGCGGTTGCCCTCGGCGGCGCGTTCGACGCCGCCTTGCGCGTTGCGCACCAGGTCGACGGACGCGAGAAGGTAATACGACGACACCGGGCCGCGCGCCCGCTGTACCGCGGCGAAGAAGGCGGGGCTGGCCAGCGTCGGGTCGACGCCCTGGAAGAACGCGGCGTCGAACGCGGTGCCGGCAGGCGCCGCTGCCACCTCACGCGCCGCACGCATCAAGGTGCTGCGAACGCCGTTGACTTCGTAGTTCAGCCGCCGCGCCGCATCGGCCAGCGTGCTCGCCGCGCGCGCAGCGACGATGTCCTCGGCGAAGGCACCGAACAGCGGCGCCGGCAAGAGCTGCTCGGCGTGCCAACCCGCCAGCGCCTGCAGGGTACGCGGCAAGGCGCGGGGCACCTCGGCCTCGCGGACCGCGAGCGAGAGGAGCCAGCCGATGGGCACGACGAAGAAGACGAGCAGGAACCCCGCGAGCGGGGCGGCCAGGGCCAGGCCGCGCCGCGCCATCGCCGCTTACCCCGCGTGAGCGGGCGGGGCGCGGCGGCCCGTCACTTCGTTCCCGACCACTTGGTCCAGCGCTCGGCCAGCTTGTCGCCGTTGTCGATCCAGAACTTCGGATCCTCGGCAAAGGCCTGCTTCAGGATGTCGGGGTTGGTCGGCAGCTCGCCCATCAAGGACTTGTCGATCAGCGGCGCCGCGCCTGCGGACGTGACGCCGTAGCGCACGTACTTCGGCAGCTTGGCCTGGTTCTCCGGTCGGCCCAGGAACTCGACCAGCTTCTCGGCGTTCGCCTTGTTCGGCGTGCCCTTCATGATGACCCAGCTGTCCATCGTGTACGGTGTGTCCGTCCAGACCATCTTGAAGTTCTTCTTGTCCTTTTCGTTGGCGGCGGTGATGCGGCCGTTATAGGCGGTGGTGAAGACCACGTCGCCGGCGGCCAGCATCTGCGGCGGCTGCGCCCCGCTCTTCCAGAACACGAGGTCGGGCTTGATCGTGTCGAGCTTCCTGAACGCGCGCTCGATGCCATCGGGCGTGCGCAGCACTTTGTAGACGTCCTTGGACGGCACGCCGTCGGCGATCAGTGCGATCTCGAGGTTCCACTTGGCGCCGTTGCGGATCGCGCGCTTGCCCGGGAATTTCTTCGTGTCGAAGAAGTCGGCCCAACCGGTGGGCGCCGTCTTGGTCTTGTCGCCATCGTAGGCCAGTACCAGGTTGTAGATGATGGCGCCGACGCCGCACGGGTGCACGGTGCCCGGCAGGTAGCGCGAGGCGCCGCCGATCTTGGCGACGTCGAGCTTCTCGTACAGGCCTTCGTCGCAGCCGACCTCGAGCTCGTCGGCCTCGACCTGGACGACGTCCCAGTTGTTGTTGCCGCCCTTGATCTTGGTGCGCAGCACGCCCAGGCCGCCGTCCCACGATTCGTCGACCAGCTTGATGCCCGTGGCATTGAAGGGCTTGAAGAACACTTCCTTCTGGCCGTCCTGGTAGGCGCCGCCCCAGGACACGACGGTCAGGTCGTGCTGGGCGTGCGCGGCGCTTCCGGCCATGGCGAATGCCGCAGCCGCAGCGAGTGTGGTGAACAGGCTCCTCTTCATCGTCGTCTCCTTGGTTGAACGGATTCGGGCTCACGCCGCGAACAGCCAGGCGTGTTCGCGGTCGAAAGTCAGCGGTAGGTCCTGCCCGGGCGCCACGCCGCGCGGCAGCGTGCCGGGAGCGAGCTTGGCGAACCAGGTGGTGTCCGAGCCGCGCAGCCGGACGACCAGCCGCCAGTGGTCTCCCTGGTGGATGGCGTCGACCAGCGTCGCCTGCAGGCGGTTGCCGGCATCGGCATCGCCGGCCACACGCAGGTGTTCGGGGCGCACGCAAAGCGTCGCCGCCTCGCCTGGCGCCATGCTGCCGACGCTGCGACCGAGAAGGCAGCTGCCGTCGCTCGTGCGCAGCGCCGCGGCGCCTTCGGCACGACCGCCCAGCATGTTGTTGTCGCCGACGAAGCCGGCGACGAACGGGTTCGCCGGCGTGTCGTACAGCTGCTGCGGCGAGGCGAGCTGCTCGACGCGCCCGTGGTTGAAGACGGCGACGCGGTCCGAGAGCGTCATCGCCTCGGTCTGGTCGTGCGTGACGAAGACCATCGTCACGCCGAGCTCGCGGTGCAGCCGGCGGATCTCCAGCTGCATCTCCTCGCGCAGGTGCTTGTCGAGCGCCGACAGCGGCTCGTCCATCAGCACGACGCGCGGCTCGAACACGAGTGCCCGCGCCAACGCCACGCGCTGTTGCTGGCCGCCCGAGAGCTGCTGCGGCTTGCGCTCGGCGAGGTGGGCGAGCCGCACCTTGGCGAGAGCCGACGTCACCCGCTCGCGGATCGTCGCTGCCGGCATCTTGCGCACCGAAAGCGGGAAGGCAACGTTCTGCGCCACCGTCATCTGCGGAAACAGCGAATAGCTCTGGAACACGACGCCCATGCCGCGCCGGTGCGGCGGCAGCGTCTCGATCGGCCGGCCCTCGAGGCGGATCGTTCCCGAGGTCGGGGTCTCGAATCCGGCCAGCAGCATCAACGTCGTGGTCTTGCCCGATCCCGAAGGGCCGAGCAGGGTGATGAACTCGCCGGCCTGCACGCGCAGGTCCAGGTCGTCGACTGCCGGCGCAGAGCTGCCCGGGTAGACCTTGCGCAGTCGATCGATCTCGATCAGCGCCATCTCGGATCAGGTGCCCGTGCGGACCCAGCTCAGGGTATCGCTCAACGCGCGCTCGGCGCGCTCGAGAATGAAGTCGATCTCCGTCTCGTTGATGATCAGCGGCGGCGAGAACGCGATCACGTCGCCGCCCAGCGAGCGGACGATCAGCCCGTGCTCCTGCGCGCGACGCACGAAGTAGGCGCCGACGCCGCGCTTCGGGTCGAAGGGCCTGCGCGCCGCCGGGTCCTTGGCGAGCTCGATCGCACCGATCAACCCGAGGCCGCGCACGTGTCCGACGATCGGGTGGCCGGCGAACTTGCGCAGGCCTGCCTGCAGGCGCGGCGCGACGCGCTGCACGTGGCCGATGACGTCGTCCTTCTTGTAGATGCGCAGCGTCTCCAGCGCCACCGCGCAGGCCAGCGGATGGCCGCTGTAGGTGTAGCCGTGGCCGAAGGTTCCCAACTCGGCGCTGGCGTCGGCCACGGTCTGGTAGATCTCCTCGGACACGTACAGCGCCGACATCGGCACATAGGCCGCAGTCAGCATCTTGGCGACCGAGATCATGTCGGGCTTGAGGCCGAAGACGTCCGAGCCGAAGGGCTGGCCGAGGCGGCCGAATCCGGTGATGACCTCGTCGACCAGGAACAGGATGTCGTGCTTCTTCAGGATCGCCTGCACGCGATCGAAGTAACCGGGCGGCGGAATGATCACTCCGCCGGCGCCCTGCACCGGCTCGGCGATGAAGGCGCCGATGCTGTCGGCGCCTTCGCGCTCGATCAGGTCTTCCAGCTCGCGCGCCAGGCGATCGACGAACTGCGCCTCGCTCTCGCCGGGCAGGCCGTCGGTGTAGAAATGCGGCGCGCCGACGCGCAGCACGCCGGGCAACGGCAGGTCGAAATGCTCGTGCATCGCCGCCAGCCCCGACAGCGATGCGGCCGCCAGGGTGACGCCGTGGTAGCCCTTCTGCCGGGCGATGATCTTCTTCTTCATCGGCCGGCCGCGCGCGTTGTTGTAGTAGCGCACGAGCTTGAACGCCGTGTCGTTGGCTTCCGACCCCGAATTGGCGAACAGCACCCGGCCCATCGGCACGGGCGCCCATCGCATCAGCTCGGCGGCGAGCTCGGTCACCGGCCCGGGAACCTTGCCCGAGAACGAGTGGTAGTACGGCAGCGTGCGCATCTGCCGCTCGGCTGCCGCGACCAGACGCGCCTCGGAGAACCCGAGCGACGCGCACCACAGCCCGGCCATGCCTTCGAGGTAGCGGTTGCCGTGCTCGTCGTAGACGTGCACTCCTTCGCCTCGTACGATGACGAGCGGGCCGTCGCGCTCGAGCTGGCGCAGTTGCGTGTAGGGGTGCAGGTGGTGCGCGATATCGCTGCGCCCGGCAGCCGATACGCCGACGGGAAGCGAGCTCATCGGAGGTACGGGAAGAGTGGACATCGTGCGGATTATGGGTCGGCGAGATCGCGAGAACGTCCCGCCTCGATGCCGAGGTGTCGTTCGGCGAGTGGACTCCCGACGGGCGCATCCGCCACGTCGTCTTACACGGCCTGCGCGACGACAAGCCGGCGCGCGCTGTCGTTCGCGACCAAGCGGCGCCGACCCGGCCGTCGAAGCGGCGGCTACCTGGCGCGACTACGCGAAGGCGACGCGGCAGACGATCGCCAAGGCGATGGCTTCGCTCGGCGTCGAGGCGGACGGCGCCTGAGCGCTGTGACGACGCCTTGCGGCGGCCCCCGATGTGCGCGGGTCGTTGTTCCCTCTCAGCGCGTCGTTCCCGGGGCAACACTCAGCGGCTGGTCGCCGCCGGCGGGCGCCGAAGACGACGGCCCGATCGACGCAGCGCCAGGCACGCTGGCGTTGTAGGCGGGCGGGGTCGTCGTGACCGGTGGAAGGGTCGTCGTCACCTCCGGCGGTGGCGCCGTCCCGCTGATGACGCTGACCGTGCCGCCGCTGCGCGGCGGGTTGCCGCGACTCAGGCTGATGCTGCCGCTCGTCTCGGTGCGGTCGGCGCCCGGGGCGACGGTCGTGCTGGTGACGACCGTCGTGGTCGTCGGAGGGGGCGGCGACGCCACGATTGTTTCGACAGCGGGCGGCGGCGTGTTGGGCATGACGACGGTCGCCGGAGCCGGAACCGGATCTTCCCTGCCCTTGTCGCAACCGGCCGCCAGCGCGGCGGCCGCCGCGACGCCGCCGAAAAGAAGAGCGCGGGAACGGGAGGGAGACCGGGCAGGTACTTTCACGATGAATCCTCGGCCGCTTCGGGATCCTCTTGCGGCAAGCGGCATGCCCGCGGGCGAGCAGCTGCGGCTACAGCGAAGGGCTTCGGCACAATCGGCGCCCATGGGCGATCCCCTTCACGTCGTCGACGCGACGATGTTCTGGAGCGCGACGGGCGGCGGCGTCCGGCGCTATCTGCTCACCAAGCACGCCTGGTTGGAGCGGCGGCCCGGCTGGCGGCACACGATCGCCGCGCCGGGCATCGAGGCAGCGAGCGGTGCCGTGCCGCTGCCGGCGATCGTTCTGCCGGGCAGCGGCGGCTATCGGCTGCCGCTGCGCCGCGCCGCGATTGCGCGCCGCCTCGCGGGGCTGCGGCCCGATCTCATCGAGGCCGGCGACCCGTACCGCGTCGCCTGGTCGGCGCTCGATGCGGCAGGCGCACTAAGCATCCCGGCCGTCGCCTATTGCCATTCCAACCTCGAAAGCCTGGCCCGCCTGGCCGGCGGCCGCTGGCTCGGCGCCGGCGCGGCACGTTGGGCACGGCGCTACGCGAAGCACGTGTACCGGGGCTTCGATCTCGTCCTCGCGCCGAGCCAGAGCATGCGCGAGCATCTCGTCGACTGGGGCGTCGAGCGCGTCGCCTGCCAGCCGCTCGGGGTCGACACGACGCACTTTCATCCGTCGCACGCGTCGCTCGCCTGGCGCAGCGAGCTGGGACTCGACACGAGCGCGCGCGTGCTCGTCTACGCGGGGCGCTTCGCGGCGGAGAAGCACCTCGACGTGCTCGTCGACGCCGTCGCCCGCCTCGGCGCTCCGTACATCCTCGTCGCGATCGGCGCCGGGCCGGCGCCGCCGCGCGCCAGCGAGCGCGTCCGCGTCCTGCCCTTCGTCGCCGGCGTCACTGCGTTGGCGACCGCCCTGGCTAGCGCCGACGCGTTCGTCCACGCCGGCGACCAGGAGACCTTCGGCCTCTCGGCGCTCGAAGCCATGGCGTGCGGCACGCCGATCGTCGTCCGCGACGCGGAAGGCCTGGCCGAGCTCGTCGAAGCGCGCAGCGGAGTCGCGGTCGGCAGCGGCGGCGGCGCTGCGTTCGCCGAAGCGATTGCCGCGCTCTTTGCCCGCGAGCCCTCCGCGATGCGGCGCGCGGCGCGCGAACGCGCCGAAGCGAGCGACTGGGAGCAAGTGCTTCCCGGGCTGCTCGACCACTACCGGCGCCTTCTCGGTCGCGACGCGCCGGCGGCCGTGCCGGCGCGTGCGGCGCTCGAGGCGGCGCCGATGGCGGAGCCGCGTTGAGCGCCCGAGCCACCGCGGCACCAGCGCCACGCGGGGTGCTCGCATGAGCCAAGCTGCGAGCCGATTGCCGCCCGACCGGTTCGTCTGCGTCGTCGTGCACGACGTCGCTGCGTCGACGCGAGCGGCCTGCCAGCGAACGCTCGGCGCGATCGCCGAAGTCGCCCATCTGCCCGTCACCTTGCTCGCCGTGCCGCGCTACCACGGCGAAGCGCCGACGAGCGAGCTCGAAGCGTGGCTCAGCCAGCGCCACGCGAAAGGCGACGAGCTGGCGCTGCATGGCTACTCGCACAGCGACGACTCGCCTCCGGGCAGCGGCGTCGACCACCTGCGGCGGCGCCACTACACGCGCGGCGAAGGCGAGTTCTGGGCCTTGCCCGAGGCCGAGGCGAAGCGCCGCATCGATGCCGGCATCGCCTGGTTCCGCAGCAATGGCTGGATCTGGCACGGCTTCGTCGCGCCGGCCTGGTTGCTCGGGCCGCAGGCATGGCCGGCGCTCGAGGGGCGCGGCTTCGAGTACACGGCGACGCTGCGCCATCTCGTCCATCTGCCGGGCCGGCAACGCGTCGCCAGCCAGAGCGTCGTCTACAGCACGTCGAGCGCGTGGCGAAGGCGCAGCTCGCTCGCCTGGAACGCCGTCGTCTCGCGGCTCGAACGCGGCAACCCGCTGCTGCGCATCGAGCTGCATCCGCGCGATGCCGATTTCGCCGCGATCCGTCGCTCGTGGCAAGCCGTCCTCGAGCGCGCCCTGCGCGATCGCCGCGCCGTCACGGTCGCTGATTTCATGCGCCAGGCGCGCCCGATCAATGCCGGGCCGAGCACGCTCTGGAACAGCACTACAGCAGATTGAAGCTGACGAGCGCGGTGATCGCGCCGATCAGGGCACCAACGATCACGTCGCTGGGATAGTGCAGCCCGAGGATGACGCGCGAGGCGGCGACGAGCAGCGTGAACGGCCAGACGAGGATCGCGAGCATCGGGTAGTACGCAGTCAGGATGATGCTGCACGCGACCGAGTGCAGCGTGTGACCGCTCGGAAAGCTGAACTCGTCGAGCGAGCGCGCGCATTCGCGGAACCCCGCGCAGGCACGAAACGGCCGCGGCCGGGCGATCCAGCGCTTGACGATCTTGTAGATGAGGATGTCGGTCGCGCCGACGGCGATCATCCGCACCGAGGCCGAGCTTCCGACCGGCCCGCCCAGCCAGGGCAGGCAGGCGACCGCGCCGAACCAGACCCAGCCGTCGCCGACGCGGCTGACCGCGGCGAGCAGACGAACGACCCAGTTGCGCGTCGCCGCACCGTGCATCCAGAGCGCGAACACCCGCTCGCGCTCGATCCAGACGAGCTGGCGCTCAGGCCACGACGGGAACGCGTACGGACGTCTCTTCGGGGGCATCGACGATGTCCTGCAAACGGGCTTCGAAGCGCGCCAGCACTTCGTCCCAGGTCGCGCGCCGCGCCGCTGCGACCGCGGCGGCGCGCAGGGGCGCGAGGGCCGGCGGCGACACCGCGGCCAGGTCGCGTACGGCGGCGATGAATCCGGCCTCGTCGCCGGGAACGACGAGGCGGCCGCTCTGCCGGTCGACGACGTGCTCGGCAGCGGCGGCGCAATCGAAGGCGACGACGGGCAGGCCCGAAGCGAGCGCCTCCATGACGACGTTGCCGAAGGTGTCGGACAGGCTCGGGAACACGAAGATGTCGGCCGAAGCGTAGTGCGCCGCCAGCTCGGCGCCGCGTTTCGCGCCGACGAAGCGCACGTGCGGATAGGCGGCCTTGAGGCGGGATAGCGCCGGGCCGTCGCCGACGACGACCATGCGCGCGGCGGGCCGTTCGCGCCGCGCCCGCTCGAACGCACGCAGGCCGAGCTCGACGTTCTTCTCCGAAGCGACGCGGCCGACCATGAGAAAGACCGGCGCCTCCTCGCTCGCCTGCCATTGCCCGCGCAGGAGCATGCTGCGGCGCGCCGGCGCGAAGCGCTCGCTGTCGACGCCGCGACCGACGACGCTCAGGTGGTGAAAGCCGGCGGCAGCAAGCTCGCGCTGCGTCGCTCGCGTCGGCACGAAACTGAGGTGCGTCAGGTTGTGGAAACGGCGCAGCAAGCCGAGGACCGTCTCGGCGAAGAAGCCGAGTCCGTAGTGCCGGCTGTACTGATGGAAATTGGTGCGAAAGTCGGAGGTCGTCAGGATGCCGCGCGCGCGCGCGGCGGCGAGCGCAGCCCAGGCGAGCGGCCCGGGCGTCGCGAGGTGAACGAGGTCCGGGCGGCTCTGCTCGAAGCGGCGCGCCAGCGGCCCCATGCGCGCCAGGCCGAAGCGCAGGTCGGGATACATCGGGATGACGCAGCCGAAGGTGCGCAGCTCGTCGCTCGCGTCGAGCGCAGCTTCGCCGGGCTGGCGCGGCCGGATCAATTCGACGATGTGGCCGCGCGAGCGCAGATAGCGCACCGCCCGCTCGACCGTCAGCGACACGCCGTTCAGCTCGGGAGGCCAGGTTTCGGTGACGTACGCGATCCGCATGGAGGTAGCGGGAGAGAGTGGATGGGGCGCTTGAGGCAATCGTCATGCCCGAGAGGCGGCGCAGCCGTCAGACCGGCGCCGGGCCCCATGGTTCCTCAGCCGCGTGACACACGCATGAACTCCCGCCCTACTGCCCCTCGAGGTAGACGCAAACGAGACGCAGCCGCCGCGAGCGCTTGCAGACGGCGCGCAGGGCGAGCAGGAGCGGCACGGCGATGAACGCGCCGGCGATGCCCCAGAGCCACCCCCAGACCATGACCGACAGGAAGACGAACACGGGACTCAGGCGCAGGCGATGCCCCATGATCATCGGGCTCAGGAAATTCGCCTCGATGCCGTGCAGCACGAGGAAGGCGGCCGGCGGCCCGAGCATGGCGAAACCGGTGCCGAAGGTGACGCTGCCGGCGAGCAGCAGGAGCACGGCGATCAGGAGCGGGCCGAGGTAGGGGATGAAGGCGAGCACCGCCGTCGTCGTCCCCCACAGCACCGGGTTGGGCAGGCCGATCAGCCAGAGCGCCAGCCCGGTCGCGACGCCGAGCGCAATGTTGACGAGGCTCATCGTGCTGATGAACATACCGATGTCGCGCTGCGCTTGCCGAAACCCCGAGAGGACGAGCGCGCGCGTGCGCGGGCGGCGGAACGCCGCCGCCGTCCGCTGCACCAGCCATTGTTCGGAGGCGAGCAGGAAGTAGAGCAGGATCACCGTCGCCGAGGCCGAGAGGGCGAAGGCGATCGTCTCGCCGATCGCCAGCCGCGTGAAGATCCAGCCCTCGCTCGCCAGGCGCTCGCCGAGCGGATCGGTCGCAACCGAAGCGGCGCGAGCCAGCGGCGCCGGCGTCGAGTAGGGAAAGAGCGCATCGCGCCAGCGTTGCAACGCCTCGACGAGCTCGTGGACGATCAGCGGCGCGCGCGACCACCACGCCGCCGCCGGAGCCGCGATCAGCATCGCGATGACGACGATCACGCCGAGCACGGCGGCGATGACGATCCCCGCGCCCGCGTACTCGTGGATGCCGGCACGGCGCAAGGCCCGCACGGGTGCAGCGAGGACAAAAGTGAAGACGAGGGCGATCGCCACCGGCAGCAGCACCGGCCGCGCCTGCTCGAGGAGAAAGACGATGGCGACGGCGAGCAGGCCGCGGCCGAGCCACGCCGTCGCGGCGGGCCGGCGGAACTGAGGATCGATGGGGATCGGTGCCAAGGTACGGTCGATCATGGCACGGGAGAGCGAGTCGCAGAGATGCGGCGTCGGCGGGGGGACCCGACGGGCGCAACGCGATCAGAGCCGAGCGGCCCCTGCGAGTGTCGCCGTGATTGGCAGATGGTCGGACGGCTCGCTCGCAGAAGGCAACATCGTCGCGTCGTCGATCTCGGGAAGAACCTGCGGCGTCGCGACGAGAGCGCCGGTCGCAACGATGTAGTCGATCCGCGTCGCCCGACGATTCGGGCTGCAGGTCGGCTGCGGCGCCGCTGCGTACGCGTCGGCGAGTCCGCGTTGCGCGAACAGGTGGGCGACGGCACTGTCCGGCGGCGCGTTGAAATCGCCGCTGACGACGGTCGCGAAGGCCGGCGGCCGCATCACCTCGCAATGCTCGACGAGCTGCAACGCCTGGCGATAGCCGATGTGCGCTTCGGACTGCGCAGTCGCCGCCTGCCAGCGCAAGTGCGTCCCGGCGACGCGCAAGACTCCGGCGTCGCTCATGAACGTGCCGATCAACGCGAGATGGCCGGAAGCTTCGGCGCCGTTCTCGCCATCGTCGAAGTGCAGCGCCTCGCTACCTACGAAGCGCAGCGCCCCGTCGCGAAAGAGCAGCGCACAGCCGTCGGGCCGGCCGCGCCCCTTGGCGGCGAAGACACCCTGCCATCCGTGCCTCGCGAAGGCGGCTTCGAGCCCGGGCCACGCGCTCGCCTCGACCTCCTGCAGGCAGGCGACGTCGGGGGCGAGGCCGACGATGCGGGCGACGATGGCGGGGGCGCGCCGCGACCATTCGAGCAGCTCGGGAGCGACCTCCGGATAGAGGCGACGCGTCGCATACGCGCCGGCGAGGACGTTGTACGAGGTCAGGCGAAACGACAGGGCCATGGCCTTCGAATGTATCGAGTTGCCGCCCTCGGCGATCGGGCCGGAGGGCGACGATGAACGTGTCCGAAAGCGGCGAGACTCAGGCGCCGGCGGGGGCGAAGATACGGCCATGGCAAGCCTCCGCAAAGAGATTCTCGTCGCCGCTCCTGCCGATCGCGTGTGGGCGGCGCTGCGCGACTTCGGCGCCGTGCACGAGCGCGTCGCCCCCGGCTTCGTCGTCGAATCGAAGATCGATTCGGCGACGAGCCGCGTCGTCACCTTCTTCAACGGCATGACGGCGCGCGAGCTGCTCGTCAGCTGCGACGACGGGACGCGCCGGCTCGTCTACTCTGCCGTCGGCGGCCGACTGACGCATCACAACGCCGCGGCCCAGGTCTTCGACGAAGCCGGGGGCGGCTGCCGCTTCGTCTGGGTCACCGACCTCCTGCCCGACGAGATGGCACCGGCGATCGACGCCATGATGACGCGCGGCGCCGCCGTCATGAAGGAAGCGCTCGAGCGCCAGGAGCCCGTCGCCGCGGGCGCGCGCTAGGACCCTCCCGCTTCGGCCGGCGCGGCATCGCTGCGCATGCGCGCGAACAGCGCGTACCAGTCGATCCGGCGTGTCGCGACCATGAGGGCGGCGAGGACGCCGAAGAGCAGGACCGAGCCGAGCAGCAACGCTGTCTGCTCGAGCTGCAGCAGTACGTAGAGGACGCCGTAAAGCGCGGCAATCGCCGCGCCGAACGCCATTCCCGCACGCGTTCCGCGCAGCATGAAGCGGCCGTAGAAGGCGAGCAGCGCGGTGCAGGCGGCGCTCGCCGCGAGATAGGTGATCGCGAACGTGACGTGCTCGCTCAGGCTCACGAGGAGTAGGAAGAAGACTGCGAGCGCGCTGCCGACGAGCAGGTACTGGACCGGATGGACGCGAACCCGGCGCAGGATCTCGACGGCGCCGACGCCGGCAAAGGTCAGCGCGATGAAGAGCATGCCGTATTTCGTCGCACGTTCGCTCAGCGTGTACGGGCTCACGGGGTCGATGAAGGCGACGCCGAAGGTCTCGACGCAGCGCGTCCGGTCGCGTCCGGAAGGCGTGTCGGGCGCGGTGTCGCCGGAAACGCAGGCCGGTGCTCCGGCGGCGGCTTCGCGCGGCGCCGTCGTGGCGAGCGCGTTGACCTTCCAGTGCGCGTCGAAGCCGCTCTCGCCGACCTCGCGGTCGAGCGGAAGAAAGCGCCCGGAGAACGACGGATGCGGCCAGTCGGACGCCAGGTCGACACGGGTCGCTTCGCCGACCGGAGCGAAGGCCAGCTCGCCGGTGCCGACAAGCTCGAGCGCGATCCGCACGTCGAGCGGCCGCGCCGATCCGGCGTAGGCCGCGGCGACGTCGACGTGAAAGCCGCGCGGATGCGCCGCCTGCTCGGTGCCGGGAAGGACGGCGGCGGCGCCGCCGTCGAGCTGTGCCGTGGCGCTGCGCACGCCGCGCGAATCGCCCAACGCCACGAAGACGAGCGGCGTGTCGCATTCCATGCGCGAGCCTGCGTGCTCGGAGCGCGGCACGAGCGCGCTGCCGTCGCGCCATGACGCCGACATCGTCGCCTTCATGACGTAGCCGTTGACCTTGAAGATGCCGCGGTAGCGCGGCTCGATCGCGACACGGGCGCCGATGTCGAGGCTCGCCGGCGCCGCCGCGAGATTCAGGACGCGGCGCTCGGTCACCGTCTTCCTGTCCTTGCCCTCGCCCTGCGTCGCCTCCCACGACTCGACGCATTCGCGCTGCAGGATCGGGCCGAGCACGGTCTGTCCCGAGGCGAGACTCGCCGCGACACTCGACTCGGCCTCGCGCAGGCGCCCCTCGCGCTCGGCGACGACGCCGCTCACGGCGCCGAGCGCGAGAGTCAGCGCGACGAGCACGGCGACGAGAGCGACCGACTTGGCAAGCAGGGGAAAGCGCGGGGTCGAGGAGGGTCGAGCGGGCATGGCGGTTCCGGCGAGTGGCGATGCCGCGACGATCGCCGCGGCCCACGAAGCCCATACGAAGGCAGCGTGCGAGCGGGCGGCCGATTCGTGAAGCCGGCATGAGCCGGGGTGCCGGCCATGCCATCATTCGGGCCCCACCCGGGCCGGGCTGCCGGCCGACCCGCACCATGCCGACCGTCTTCGTCCTCAACGGCCCGAACCTGAACCTCCTCGGCATGCGCGAGCCGGGGGTCTACGGCGCGCAGACGCTCGCCGACGTCGAGGCGCTGTGCCGCGACGCCGCCGCCACGCACGGCTGGAGCGTCGACTTCCGGCAGAGCAACCACGAGGGTGCTCTCGTCGACTGGATCCACGAGGCGGCGCGCGGCCACGCCACGGGCGAGGTGACGGGAGTCATCCTCAACGCCGGCGCCTACACGCACACCTCGGTCGCCCTGCACGACGCGATGAAGGCCGTCGCCGTGCCGGTCGTCGAGGTGCATATCTCGAACGTGCACGCGCGCGCGCCGTTTCGCCATCACTCGTATCTCTCGCCGGTGGCGGCGGGGATCGTCGTCGGCTTCGGCGCGAACGGCTACGTCCTCGCGATCGAAGGCCTGGCGCGACGCGACGCGCCCCACTCGACCGTGGCGAAGAAGGGGAAGACCGGAAAGGCGAAGCGATGATCGAAAAAGAGGTCGCGACGCTGGCCGCCGCCGTGGCCGACGTTCCCGACGGGGCGACGGTGATGGTCGGAGGCTTCGGCACCGCCGGGCTGCCGAACGAGCTGGTCGGCGCCCTCCTCGAGCAGGGCGCGCGCGATCTCACTATCGTCAACAACAACGCCGGCAACGGCAACACCGGCTTGGCGGCGCTGCTCGCGGCCAGGCGGGTGAAGAAGATCATCTGCTCGTTTCCGCGCCAGGTCGACAGCCATCACTTCGACGCGCTCTATCGCAAGGGCGAGATCGAGCTCGAGCTCGTTCCGCAGGGCAACCTCGCCGAGCGTATCCGTGCCGCCGGCGCCGGCATCGGCGGCTTCTTCACGCCGACCGGCTACGGCACCGAGCTCGCCAAGGGCAAGGAGACGCGCGAGATCGACGGCCGCATGTACGTCTATGAATCGCCGATCCACGCCGACTACGCGTTCATCAAGGCCGAGCGCGGCGACCGCTGGGGCAACCTGACGTACCGTATGACGGCGCGCAACTTCGGCCCGGTGATGGCGATGGCGGCGAAGACGACGGTCGCGACGGTGCACGAGATCGTCGCGCTCGGCGAGCTCGACCCGGAAGCCGTCGTCACGCCGGGAATCTTCGTGCAGCGCGTCGTGCGCATCGATCGCGTCGCGACGAGCGCAGGCGGCTTCAGCGCGGCGCCGGCGGCGGCGCGGGGTGCCGCATGACGACGGCCCGCAAATGGAGCCGGATCGAGATGGCGACGCTGGTCGGGCGCGACATTCCCAACGGTTCGGTCGTCAACCTCGGCATCGGCCTGCCGACGCTCGTCGCCAACCACTTGCCCGCCGGCCGCGAGATCGTCCTGCACAGCGAGAACGGTGTCATCGGCATGGGCCCGGCGCCGCGCCCGGGCGAGGAAGACTACGACCTCATCAACGCCGGCAAGCAGCCGGTGACGCTCCTGCCCGGCGGCTCGTTCTTCCACCACGCCGACAGCTTCGCGATGATGCGCGGCGGCCACCTCGACGTCTGCGTGCTCGGTGCCTTCCAGGTCTCGGCGAGCGGCGACCTCGCCAACTGGCACACCGGCGCGGCCGACGCGATCCCCGCCGTCGGCGGAGCGATGGACCTGGCGATCGGCGCGAAAAAGACCTTCGTGATGATGGAGCACACGACCAAGGGCGGCGAGATGAAGCTCGTCGAGCGCTGCAGCTATCCGCTCACCGGCATCGGCTGCGTCGCGCGCATCTACACCGACCTCGCCGTGATCGACGTGACGTCGCGCGGTCTCGTCGTTCGCGAGACTGTCGAAGGCCTCGATCACGACGAGCTGCAGAAACTGACCGGCGCACCTTTGCGATACGCCACCTAGGGTGAAACCGTGTGCGCTGACAACTGTCTTCTCACGATCTCCGCGCGTCGCGGCAGGCGGTACCCGCTGGGAGCTCATGCTGTGGCGGTCTCCGCTTCGCTGCGACTCCACTGCGATGCTCGACCTGGGGTCGCGTCGCATAACTCACTACGCTTTCTTCGTTCGCTGCGTTCGAACAGATGCGACGAGTCAGATAACGAAGCGCGCTGCGCGCGCCGACCCCAGTCCTGCGCTTCTCGTCGCCACAGAAATCGCCCCCACCGGGCACCGCCCGCCGCGATGCAGCGCTCGCTGTGCTCGCTGCGAAGACAACGAGCGTCTCAGCAAAGGCGCGTTCGGGCAGGTCGGGGCGCGCCTCTGAGGCGCCGAGAAGCGCAGGGCTTGCGGCCGCGCGCGCAGCGCCCATCCACCTCTGACTCGCCGCGTTTGTTCGAGCGCAGTGAGCGCAGCGAACGTAGCGAGTTATGCGGCGGGCCGCAAGACCGAGCATCGCAGGGAAGTCGCAGCGAA
>JGI24140J50213_10000274_pt1 | contig 24214 bp, 24 predicted proteins | sample BarGraIncu00222A_FD_50213 | JGI IMG/M metagenome (IMG submission 50213)
CCATGAAGATGGAGACCGAGGTGACCGCACCCAAGGATGGCAAGGTCAAGTCGGTCGACGTGGGCGTCGGCGACGCCGTCCAAGGCGGCCAGGTCCTGATCCAGTGGGATCCCTGACCCGCAGCGGCGTTGCGACCGCGTTGGTTAGCCGGTGGGTCCGAAGTTCGGTTCGTCGGGTTGTCTCGGGACGCCTCAGCTGCCGGGCGGTGTGTAGTTCACGGTCTGGGAAGCAGCCACGTCGATCTCCTCCGGGCTGATCAGCGGGACGGTGCGAACGCTGACCAGAGCGGTGGAGTTGATCGCCAACGCCACCGCGGCGGCGGCCGTGTTGTCAGGCAGTTCGACGATGGTGTAGACGTCGTCGCCCCCGAAGGCGAAGTCGAAGGACTCCAGACGACCGCCAACCTGGGTGGCCATGGTCTGAATCGCGGCGCGCCGCGCTGTCCCGCCGGTCTTGACGACACCCTTGACGCCCTCGCTGGCGTAGCGGGCGATGAACATGTACCTGGCCACGTGAACCTCCCTGGTCGTTGCAGAAACACCCAAGATAAGTCCCGGTCGAGCCGATCGCAACGGTTCTGCGTCTAGGCATCAACAGATGCCGGCAACGACCTGGCGTCCGCTACCACCGCGCGGTCTTACGACATGCTCGTCGCAGACTTCCTCGGTCGGCATCATCCAGGTCGAGCCGGCCTCATCCGCGGAGGCGGGCGCCACCGCGACGCTGACCGACCGACCGAACACGTTCGGTCATCATCGGCAGGCCAGCACCGGGCGCATCATCACTGCTGCCGGCAGCATCATGGTCTTTGTCTTCCTCGCGTTCATCCTTGGCGGGCAACTGGTGATGGCCGAGTTCGGTCGGCCTCGCCAGCGCTGCCCGGCTGGAGCGTTGGTCACCCCGGCGATCTTGGTTCCCGCCCCGCCGCACCTTTTCGGTTCGCGCAACTGGTGGCTGCCGGCTGGCTGCAGAGCTGGCTGCCGCACCTGTCGGGTGAACCCTCAGAGGGATCGCCGGGCTCTGAACCCCTGGCATAACTTGCTGTTGCCCCTGGAACCCCGGATCCAGCCTTAGCTGGGCACCGTTGGTCCGGCGTGTCACCCGCCAAGGAGCAGCATCTGAGGGACGCTGTTCCCGGGCATCGTCCGCGACCGCGCTCATCGCAGAGCGAACACGTGGTCTTAGTTGGTCGGGGCCCGTCGCAGTGGCACGGCGCGACTATGGCCAGTGCCCTTGCACGGCGGAGAACACAATGGAGGCAGGAACCGAATGTCGCTCTCTGACCCCTTAACCATTTGGGTGCTGTGGCTGGTCGCGGCGGCCACCTTCATCTGGGGTGTTCTGTCCTGGCCGAAGGCGGTCGGCAACGGCCAGCTGAGTGCTCTCCGGCGCGCACATCTGCGCCGGGCCGCATCGCAGCTAGTAGTGGTGGCCACCGCGCTACTGGCGGTCGCAGGCACTCTGAACGCCCAGTTTGACTGGTACTCGAGTTGGGGCGACCTGGGCACAGCCTTAGCAGGCGGCGGCTCCGCGGCCGCCATCGCGCAGGTAGTCACCACCGGTGGCGCCCCGTTCGCCGCACCGGTCGTGAGCGTTCGCGAACCACGGCTTATGGGGCTCAAACCCGACCCCGGCCCGGACGGTCAGTATGTGAGCATCACTCTGACAGGGCCGGTCAGCAAGGTGACCAGCTCCATGGTGGTCTGGCTGCCGCGCTCTTATACCCAGGCAGCCTCTGCGCACCGCCACTACCCGGTCATCGAGGTCTTCCACGGGATCCCCGGCAGCCCTGCGGAGTACTCCCGCGACATCAATCTGGGAAAGATGGTCGCCGGGCTGGCCGCCCAGCGACGGATGAGGGAGTCCATCCTGGTAATGCCGGACTTGTCCCCTGGCACGGTCGATACCGAGTGTGTCAATGGAGGCAGTCAGGGACCTGCGATGGAGGACTGGCTGACCAGAGACGTCCCGAACTGGGTGCGGCGTACTGTGCGCGTTCAACCGGACAAACAGTCGTGGGCCACGATGGGGCTCAGCACCGGCGGGTACTGCGCTGCGATGACCGCCATGTTGCACCCTGCCACGTATGGGGCCGCGATCGAGCTCGGCGGATACCTCACCCCCGAGTTCGACTCGTACTACCGGCCGTTCGCCTACGGCAGCCCGGCCTGGCAGCGCTACGACATGGTCAGGCTCACTGCCCAGGCACCCCCTCCGGTCGAGTTATGGATCGAGACCTCCAAGACGGACTCGTCGTCCTACGGGGGCAATGCCCGGGTCATTGCTACCGCAAGGGCGCCCCTGAGGGTCACCGCCGACGTCCTGCAGGACGCCGGCCACCGGATGAGCGTGTGGGTCGCCGTGATGCCAGCTGCTTTGCACTGGCTGGGGAGCACCATGAGCGGTTTTCGTCCCTAGGCGCCGACGTCGGGCTCAAAGGCTGCTGCCCGACAGCGCGAAGAAGACAAGGTTCATTGCGGCGACCAGGATGGTAGCCCGGAAGAACCGCTGCGAGGTCGGTTGGAGGTAGGCGTTGGTCGCGGCCACACCAGTGACCAGGAGCGCGGTGACGAAGCCGGCCCAGCGCCACGGGCTGTCCTGGCCGCCGGCACCGAAGAGGATCACCGCCGATGCGGTGAGCAGGATCCCTGCGCCGGTCAGTGCGGTGGCCTGGGGGCCCAGCCGGTGCGGCAGGCCCCGGACCCCGGTGGCGGCGTCCTCGCGCAGGTCCGGAAGCGCGTTTGCCAGATGCGCGGCCACGCCTAGCAACGCTCCCGCCGCGAGTGCCCAGGGCTGCGCCCACCGCGGCGGGGAGGCGCTCAGGGTCACCACCGCCGGAAGCATCCCGAAGGCGATCGCGTACGGCAACCAGGAAAGAACGGTCGCCTTCAGACCCAGGTTGTACGCCCACCCGCACGCCGTGGCAACCAGTGCGGCGCCGCCCCCAGGCCATCCGAGGGCGGCCGACAAGGCAAGGGTCGCGATGAGAGCCAGCCCGGCAGCGAGGCCGGCCACTTCCGGGACCACCGCTCCGACTGCGACCGGTTTGTCTGATCGACGCACTGCCCGGTCTCGCTCGGCATCGATGTAGTCGTTCGACCAGCCGATCGACAGCTGACCGGTGAAGATCGCTGCGGTCACCAGGATCCCGGTGCCCAGCGGTAGGCCAGCCAGCGCGGCCAGTCCGGCAGTCAGGGCGGTGACCGCCAGCGAGGGGATTGGGTGGCAGGACCGGACCAACGCTGGCACCAACGTCGACGGGGGCATAAGCGATGTTAGAGCGATCAGGGTCGCGGTGAGGCCAGCGTGCCCTGGTGGCCTGGATCAGGTCTCTGACCTTAGGGTTGGCCCGTGACTACCTTGGCTGGCGTCCACGCCGTTTTGCCGCCGTACCGATACACCCAGGCGGAGCTCACCTCGGCCTTCACCGACGTGTGTCTGGGACCGGACGGAAACCGGGCTGTACTGGGCCGGCTGCACGCCAATGCCCAGGTCGCCAGCAGACACCTCGTGCTTCCGCTGGAGCAGTACGCCACGCTTACCGGCTTCAGAGCGTCCAACGACCTGTTCATTGACCACGCAGTCGAGCTCGGCGCGGCTGCACTGACCGGCGCGCTGCAGCGCGCCGGTATCCGCGCCGACGAGGTCGATCTGGTCATCTCCACCACCATCACCGGCATCGCCGTCCCGTCCATCGAGGCCCGCATCGCCCAGCTCGTCGGGCTGCGACCCGACGTGAAGAGGGTTCCGCTGTTCGGGCTGGGATGCGTGGCCGGGGCGGCGGGGATCGCCCGCCTGCACGACTACCTGCTCGGCCACCCCCACGAGGTCGGGGCCCTGGTCTCTGTCGAGCTGTGCTCGCTGACGGTGCAACGAGACGACCGCTCGATGGCCAACCTGGTGGCCAGCGGCCTGTTCGGCGACGGCGCCGCAGCGGTCGTGGCCGTGGGCGCCGGCAGGCCTGAGCCGGGCCCGAGCGTCATTGACTCTCGAAGCCACCTTTACCCAGGCACCGAGGCCATGATGGGTTGGGACGTGGGGGGCAGCGGACTGAAGATCGTGCTCGACGCTGGCGTGCCTGCCATCGTGAAGCAGTACCTCGGAAGCGACGTTCGGTCCTTTCTGCAGGCACACTCGCTTTCGGTCCAGGACGTGGCCGCCTGGGTGTCCCATCCGGGCGGCCCGAAGGTCATCGAGGCGATCGAGGCCGAGCTCGGTCTGCCCGGCGACCCCCTGGAGCTGACCTGGCGCTCTCTGGGGCAGATCGGCAACCTCTCGTCGTCCTCGGTGCTCCATGTGCTGCGCGACACCCTGGACAAGGGATCCTTGCCCCCGGGGACTCCCGGGGTCCTGATGGCTATGGGCCCCGGCTTCTGCTCCGAGCTCGTCCTGCTCCGGTGGTGAGCAGCTGATGGGCTGGTACGTCGCACTGATCGGCGCTGTGGGCGCCGAGCGGCTGGCCGAGCTGGTGATCTCCCGGCGCAACCTGGCCTGGGCCCGGGCTCACGGCGGGCGTGAGCACGGCTTCGGCCACTACCCGTTCATGGTTGTCCTTCACAGCGGCCTGCTTCTCGCCTGCCTGGTCGAGGCTTCCGGCCGCCGGTTCATCCCGGCGCTGGGCTGGTCGATGCTCGCTGTTGTTGTCCTGGCCCAGGGGCTGCGGTGGTGGTGTATCGGTGTTCTTGGGCCCCGGTGGAACACCCGGATCATCGTGATCCCGGGGCTGCCGCTGGTCGAGCGCGGACCCTATCGCTGGTTGCACCACCCGAACTACGTTGCGGTGGTGCTGGAGGGAATCGCGTTGCCATTGGTGCACACGGCCTGGATCACCGCGGTGGTCTTCACCGTTGTCAACGCCGCGCTGCTGAGGGTTCGGATCGCTTCTGAGAACTCGGCGATGGTCCAGGCGCTGGCCGAGAACCCGCCGGCACCCAGTAAGGCGGTTGCACAGTGATCGACACTGACCTGCTTGTCGTCGGAGCCGGCCCCGCAGGGCTGGCCACCGCTGTGTACGCGGCACGGGCCGGGCTGAGTACGGTCGTGCTCGAGGCCCGTCCCAGCCCGATCGACAAAGCCTGCGGAGAGGGCCTGATGCCCGCAGCGGTCGCCAGCCTGCGCGAGCTCGGGGTGCACCCCGGCGGGCAGGCGATCCGCGGAATCCGGTACACCGACGGCCACCGATCTGTGGACGCCGCCTTTCGCCACGGCGCCGGGCTGGGCGTGCGTCGCACGACACTGCAGGGCGCTCTGCTTGACGCCGCCCGGGTGGCAGGGGTGAAGGTGGTGGATTCGAGCGCAGCGCAGGTGAGCCAGGACGGCGCCGGCGTCAGTGTTGACGGCAGGCGGGCGCGCTACCTCGCGGTGGCTGACGGGCTGCACTCACCGATCCGGCGCGGCCTTGGCCTTCAGCGTCCGCCCAGCGGGACCCCGCCCCGGTGGGGGACGCGTCAGCACTTTGCGGTGGCCCCCTGGACCGATCTGGTCGAGGTGTACTGGGGGCCGCGTTCGGAGGCGTACGTGACACCGGTCGGTCCCCATCTGGTCGGCGTTGCCATTCTCTCCGGCCAGCGGGCGCCGTTCAGCGCCCAGCTCGCGGCCTTCCCGGCCCTGCAGGAGCGGTTGCCGCAGGTGGGCGCCACCTCCGTGCGCGGGGCCGGTCCCTTCCTGCAGCGGACGTCGGCCCGGGTGGCCGGACGGATACTGCTGGTCGGGGACGCCGCCGGGTACGTCGATGCCCTGACCGGGGAGGGCATCGCGGTCGCGTTCGCCTGCGCCCGCGCGCTGGTGGACGCCGTGGTGGCCGACGACCCCGGCGCCTACGAACGGCGCTGGCTCGCGGCGTCCCGGCGCTACCGCGCCGCGACCTGCTCGCTGTTGTGGGCGCGGCGCCAGCCGCTGCTTGCTTCGCGGATAGTCCCGTTGTCCTGCCGGCTCCCGCGGGTCTTCGGCGCGGCGGTCCAGCAGCTGGCGAACTGAAAGGGTGGACGCAAACGTGAGCGATAAGGAACAGGTAGTGCTCTGTGCCCCGGACGGCTCGGCCGCCGGTACAGCACCGAAGTCGGCCGTGCACCACCGTGACACCCCGCTGCACCTGGCCTTCTCGTGCTACGTGTTCGATCACGCCGGGCGAGTTCTGGTGACTCGCCGGGCCTACGGCAAACAGACGTTTCCGGGTGTGCGAACCAACAGCTGTTGCGGTCATCCTTCGCCCGGCGAGCCGATGCGGATTGCCGTGTTGCGCCGTCTGCAGCACGAGCTCGGGGTCGTCCCGTCGGCGCTGGACCTGATCCTGCCGTCGTTCGGCTACCGGGCAACCGCCGCCGACGGGACTGTCGAGAACGAGCTGTGCCCCGTGTACCGCGCGACGACCCTCATCGGCGCAACAGTGACCGCCCACCCCCCAGAGGTGTCCGAGGCCTGGTGGGTGCCCTGGGCGCAGTTCGCTGTCGGCTCCGACCCAGGCGACCCGTTGTCCTCATGGTGCGTTCAGCAGGTCGAGCAGCTGAGCGCGCTCGGGCCCGACCCGCTGGCCTGGCCCGCGGGCGACGTGGCCGCCCTGCCGGCGGCGGCCACACCGTAGCGTGCAGGCGGCCCCGGCGTTGTCGGCGATGGCCGCCGGCTACTTCCCGGGGCTCGTGCCGATGACCCCGCCCGAGGCCTCTGGCAGGCCCTGGGCCACGGAGTCGACGGCCCCCGCAGCGGTCTCGCTCACACCTGCCACGCTGCCGGCGACCGCGTCGATCGCGGGGGCGGCGCCGTCGACGACGCCTGCCGCCGACTCGGCGGCGGTCTGCACGGCGGTTGTCGCCGACTCACCGATTGCGCCCAGGTCGGCAGGTAGTTCCGGGATCTCGATCCCCGTCGCGTCTTTCACACTGATGAGGGCGTTCTTGATGACATCCCACATGAGAGTCTCCTTCAGATCGGAATGTGGATCGCGCCAAAGCGGGGACGCCTTGGCAAGTAACTGAGGCCACGTGGCGCGTGCCGTGGCGCGACCCTTCTGCACCGTGTTCGCCTGTTCGCAGGTTTGGCCACCGAGACGTGGCTTCTTGGCTACGGGCGGGCGTTGTCAGCTGATTAGTCAAGGCCGCCACGTGGTCTTCATCTCCTTGGTCGGTGGTGAGTTGATGGCTCTGTCACGTGCGGCGGTGAGCTGAGACGGGCGACCGCTAGAGGGGAGGCAGAAGGTCTGCGCCCGGCAGCAGATCCTGGCTCAGGAGCAGGGCGGTGGCGATGAGCACCTGCGCGCGGACGACCAGGGTGGCAAGGACTGCGCCGCGAGTCCCGTGGTCGGCGGCCTCCGGCAGGTGGCGCAGCAGGGGAGCGGCCGCCGCGACCTCAGGAGCTGTTGCCGGCCGGCAGGGAGATGCGGAACTCAGTGCCGCTCTGGTCGCTGATCAAGGTCAGCGACCCCCCGTGGGCCTTGACCACCGCGTGGGCGATTGCCAGGCCGAGACCGGTGCTGCCCTTGGCACGCGAACGCGAGTCGTCGGCGCGCACGAAACGCTCGAAGACGGTGGCCTGCAGCTTGGCCGGGATGCCCGGGCCATCGTCCTTCACCGACAGGAGGACTCGGTGCGCGTTCTGCTCATCGCGGCTCAGCCTGAGCACGACCGAGGTCCCGGCCGGGGTATGGATGCGCGCGTTGGACAGCAGGTTGGCCACCACCTGATGCAGACGATGCTCGTCGCCGCGCACGACCAGCGGTTCGTCGGGCAGGTCGAGCGACCATCGGTGTTCCGAGCCGGCAACCCGGGCATCGCTGGTGACCTCGATGACCAGCCGCGAAAGGTCGACGTCCTTTTGCTCCAGCGGGCGGCCCGAGTCGAGCCGGGCCAGCAGAAGGAGATCGTCGACGAGCAGGCCCATCCGTTCGGCCTCGGACTCGACCCGTCCCAGCGCGTGGTTCACCTCCTCGGGGACCGCCTCGGTGCTGCGCCGTGCCAGCTCGGCGTAGCTGCGGATACCGGCCAGCGGGGTGCGCAGCTCGTGGCTGGCGTCGGCAACGAAGCGGCGCAGCCGCGCCTCGCTGCCTTCGCGCTCTTCGAGCGCGGTCTCCACGTGTCCGAGCATCTGGTTGAAGGCCGCGCTCAACTGGCCCACCTCGGTGCGCGGGTACGCCTCCGGCACCCGGTGGGGCAGCTCGACCGTGCCGCTTCCCAGCGGCAACGAGGTGACCTGGCGGGCCGTCGTGGTAACCCGGCGCAGGGGACGCAGCGACAGGGTGACCCAGCCGGCCCCGGCCAGCCCGGTCAGCAACAGCGCGAGGGCGAAGACCACGATCTCAGTGGCCTGGAGCCGGTGCACGGTGGACTCGATGTCCTGCATCGGCAGGCCGGCGATATGGGTGTCCTCGTCCTGGCCCCGGGTGGCCCGCAGCCGGTAGTCCCCGAGCGAGGACAGGTGTGCGGTCGTCGGCGTGCCGTCCGTTGCCAGGTGCAGGAGCACGGAGCGGTCTGCTGCGCTCAGGGTCACGTTGGGCAGGCTGATCTCACCGGAGGTGTCGCGGACGACGACTGCTTGGCTGATCGACCCGTTGGTGGTGCGGGCGGCCAGCGTTCCCACCGCCTGCCCCTGGACGCCGGGGTCCCCGCCGGGAGGGACGGGGCCGGGGCCACCGGGGCCACCGGGGTTCTCAAGGCTGACGTCCAGTCGGCTGCCCGCCTCGACGAGCTGCTGGTCCAGACGGGTAACCAGGAAGCCCTGCAGGGTGATGCTGGTGGCGATCCCGATTCCGGCGCAGGACACGACGAGCAGGACCAGGATGCCGGCGGTGAGCCGGGTCCGCAGGGTCCGCCCAGCCAGCCAGCCGCGCACGCTCACGTCCCGGTCTTGAGGACGTACCCGACGCCGCGCACGGTGTGGATGAGCGGCTCCCGCCCCGCATCGACCTTCTTGCGCAGGTAGCTGATGTAGAGCTCGACGACGTGTGCCTGGCCGCCGAAGTCGTAGTTCCAGACGCGGTCGAGGATCTGTGCCTTGCTCAGCACCCGTCGCGGGTTGCGCAGAAGGAAACGCAGCAGCTCGAACTCGGTGGCGGTCAGGTCGAGCAGGTCATCGCCCCTGCGCACCTCGCGGGCTTCCTCGTCCATGCTCAGGTCGGCGAAAGCCAGCTGGGTGAAGGCGTCGTTCTGGCTCATCCCGGCGCGGCGCAGCATCCCGCGCAGCCGGGCCAGCACCTCCTCGAGGCTAAAGGGCTTGGTCACGTAGTCGTCGCCGCCGGCGGTGATCCCCGCGATCCGGTCCTCGACCGAGTCGCGGGCGGTCAGGAACAGCACGGCCACCCGGGGGTTGTCCTCGCGAAGCCGGCGCATCACCTCAAGGCCATCGAAGTCCGGCAGCATCATGTCGAGCACGACGGCGTCGGGCCGGAACTCGCGGCCAGTGCGGACGGCGCTGATGCCTGTTCCGGCGCTCTGCACGTCCCATCCCTCATGTCTCAGGACGCTGGACAGGACCTCGGCGAGGTTCGGCTCGTCGTCAACAACCAGTACGCGCACCGGCGTACCGTCCGGGCGGCGAAGACCGCCGGGCTCGACCGTGTTCTCAGCCACGAGGCTCAACGGTCTCTCACGAGCGTGAGGGCGAGCACGGGGCAGTCGCTGACGGCACGCCGGGCCAGCGTGCGTAGCTCCCTGGGCACCGGCTGGTCAGACAGCAGGGGGTAACCCCACTCGTCCAGGTCGACCTGCTCGGGAAGCAGCTCGGCGCACAGGCCGTGGCCGGAGCACAGGATGGGGTTCACACGCAGTCGCTCGTCCATCGGTCAGCTCCAGTCGTCTTTGTGCTCTGGTGATCCGGCGGGGATGGGCAGGAACGGCTCGTAGGTGCTGGCGCTGCACTGGCCGGTTTCGTGCAACCGGACCTCGCCGGCGAAGACGGTCAACGTACTGCGCAGGAATCGCACGGTGCCGTCAGGGTGGTGGCAGGCGCCGCGGCGCTCGACCAGCTTGGACCAGCGCGCCAGGTCGCCTTGGGTAGATGGTGCCGGCCGCCGGTTGGCGAGCGCAGCGAAGGCGTCCGCGATAAGGGGTAGGCCGTTCAGGCAGGGCCCGCACTGCCCGGCCGACTCCAGTGCCAGGTAGCGGAGCACCCGGGCCGACTCGATGACTCCGCAACGGTCGGCCGGCAGTGCGGCCAGCACCCCGGCGCCGACGGCAGCACCGAGCGGGCGCAGGTCGGCGTTGCTGAGGGTGAGCTGCCCTGCCTGCTTGGGGGAAAGCCAGGCACCGTGGTACCCGCCGACAAGGACGGCCTGGGCCGGATGCTCGGTGAGCCGCAGCAGCTCGGCGATCGGGACGCCGATCGCGGCTTCGGCTACCTTGCCGTCGCCGTTGGCCAGCCGCGTCGTGGTGAGCATGCTGCCAGGCTCATCGGCCGTGCCGACGGAACGGAACCAGGCGGAGCCGTACCGCGAGATCAACGCCAGCTGGGCCAGGGTCTCGACGTTCTGGACCAGTGTTGGCGCCCCGCCCACTCCGCGTTCGAAGATCCGCGGCGGAGTGAAACGGGGCAGGGCGGCGCCGCCCTCGACCCGGTTGGCCAGAGCCGACTCCTCCCCTGCCAGGAATCGGGCCGGGGCGCTGACCAGGGTGACGCCAAGACGGTCGAGGCCGGCGGCTGCCCGCTGGTCCAGCGCTGACTGCAGGCGGGCTTCCAGCTTGGGCTCGCGGTGGACGTAGAGGTAGGCCTTCTTGGCGCCGACGGCCTCTGCCGCGAGCTGGAGCCCGTCCATGACCAGATGTGGCGAGGACCACAGCAGCGTTTTGTCCTTGTCGCTGGCCGGTTCGCCTTCGGCACCGTTTCCGACGACCACCGGGGTGCGGTTCTGGTTGGCCACCGCGGTGAGCTTTCGGTGGACCGGGAACGCCGCCCCACCACGTCCGGTCAGGCCGGCGGCCTCGATCGTGTGGATCAGCATCCCGGGGCCGCCCCGGTAGGGTGCGGCTCCGTGCACCTGCTGGTGGGCGCTTAGGTCCATTGGCCTGCCGGCCGCCGGCAGGAGCCGGGGCAACCCGACGGGTGCGACCGGTTGGGCCGAGCTGGGTGTGACGGTCTCTCGTGTTGCTGTGGTCATCGCCGGCTCCCCGCTTTGTCGATGTGAAATCGGTCTGCCCGGGTCTGGTCCGCCCGGATCTGGTCCGCCTGGTAGAACTGCTCCGGTACTCGGCTCGAGCGCGGAATGGCTGACATGGCGTCAATGACCCGGTAACCGATTGCGGTGATCACCGCGAAGACCGTAGCCATGGTCAGGGCGAGCAGCCAGCCGGACCGCAGGTCCTTGGAGGCACCCAGGCTGTGGATGACGACCACGGGGTAGGAAACGTAGGCAAGCCAGTGGACCGCCCGCCAGATGGATGGCTTGAGCCGGTCGCGCAGCAGGCTGGTCACAATGAGCGCCGCAAACAGGTCGATGGCGACGGTGCCGAGCCCGATCCAGAAGCGTTCGTAGCCAGAGGTGAACGGCACCACGGTCGAGAGCCACGGGATGTGCGCGTACCCGTCAACTATTGCGGTGACGATGTGCATGCCAAGGAAGGCCACGGTCAGTAGAGACAGGTTGCGGTGCAGCCCGGTCACCGCAAACCGCGGCAGACCCGGCAGGCGACCCTGCCTGTTGACCAGGATGCCGAGGATCGCCACGAGCGAGAACAGGATGAGGCTGATCACGCCGGTGGCGCGGCTGGCGTACCAGAACGCGGTCCCGGTCATGACGAGGCCTTCGGCCAGCCGGCGAGCGTGGTTACCGACCCGTCAGTGGCTACCAGGCGAGCGGGCAGCCCCAGCTTGCTCAGCCAGCTGGTGGCAGTCCTGCCGCGGATGATCGCGGCGGTGCTGGCGATGTTGGCGTCGAGGGCGCAGCGGGCGGCTACCGAGACCGTGCGCCAGTCGCCATCGGCGGGGCGCCCGGTGCGCGGGTCGAGGATGTGATGCATCATGTCGCCCCCCCGCTGCCACCTGCGGGCCGTGGTGCTGGAGGTGGCCAGCCCACCCTCGCGGAGGGTGATCACGCTGACAGGTCCGTGCGCGGGCTCAGCTGGGTCGCCGGTGATGTCCTGGACGCGGATCGACCATCCGCCGACCGGCACCTCGCCGGCGACGGCGATGTCGCCGCCCAGGCTGACCAGGACGCCGCACCCGATAACGCGGGCGATCCCCTCGGCCGACCGGTCGGCTGCCCAGGCCTTGGCCGTGGCCCCGAGGTCGAGCCGCACGCCCGCCGGGACCGTGAGGAGGTTGGTCGGCTCGTCGAGCTGGATCTGTTCCCACTGGGGGACGTGGCTGACGGTGACCCGGATTCCTTGACCGTGTGCCGGCACCGAGGCGAAGTCGCGGTCGTAGCCGATGGTCTCCATCGCCCGGCCAACGGTGGGGTCGACCAGGCCGTCGGTGAGCGCAGCCCCTCGCAGCGCGGCACGAACGGCTCCAGCCAGCAGTGCGCTGACCGTCGTCGGCTGGCCGGCTCTGGCGTCCAGCGCCATCAGCTCGGAGTCCGGGCGGAACCGGCTGCAGGCAAGGTCGAGAGCGGCCAGGTCATCGGTGAGCATCGCGCGCGCGGCCTGCAGCCGGGTCGGGTCGGTGACCACAAGTCGGATCGTCGTGCCGATGGCCTGCCACTCGGCCCAGGCAAGCTGCTCTGACATGGTTGGCCTCAAGGTGGCTTGGGTGGCAGTACTGCTCATCATGACCCCCCGGTCGTGGCAACGGGCGGGTTGTTCGAGGTCGTCGGTGCCTGCGCCGCCTGCAGCGTTGAACCGGAGTCGTCCTGGTTGGCGGTGGTGGACGAGTTCGCGGACTGCACCGGCGAGCTGGCGCTGGTGGCGGCGGTCGTGGCGGACAGGCTGATCGCGATGGTGGCGGCGCCGACGGCGCCCGCGGCTGCGGCACCGATCGTGATCGCTGATACCGCAGCCAGCCCCCGGTTGCGGGCGTACTGGCGGGCGGAGGCAGAGGTCGGTGAGCTCGTCATGGTGCTCCAATCTGGGACTGGGGGGCGCTGGTTGCTGCGCTGCTGGTGGTCCATGCCTCTACGTTCCAGCACTCCCCTGTGCAGCCTTTGGGTACTTCTTCTGAATTGCCTATGAGAGCCAGCCTCGCTGATTTCTATCCCAGAGCCGGAAGCCACGCAATCCAGAAGCTAATCCCAGTTTCGGTCCGCATCGTGTGAGCCATGGATCTGCCACTACGGCAGGCGACAAAGGAGGACGAGACACATGACTGACAACGCCACCAACATGAACCAGCACGAGCCGGCCGCGGGCAGTGCGCGAAAGAAGCGACTGGCAGGTGCGGTTGCGCTGTTGCTGGCAGGCGGGATAGCCGGCGGGGCGATCGCAGCCACCAGCTCTGCGTCAGCGGCAGGGACCTCGACTGCCCCGGCAGCCACCGCCCCGGCGCCCGCTGCCGGCCACCCAGGTGGTCGCGTCGATGCGGCCACGCCGGTACGCGCCGGTGAGAAGGCGGTGACCGGTACCGTTCTGGCCACCCTGAAGGCTGCGGCGCTGAAGGCGGTGCCTGGCGGCACCGTGTACCGGGTTGAGACCGACGTGGACGGTGCGACGTACGAGGCGCATATGACCAAGGCCGATGGCGCGCAGGTGACGGTGAAGTTCGGCAAGGACTTCGCAGTCACGGCGATCCAGGCCGGTATGGGTGCAGGCGGGCCTGGCGGCCCCATGGGGCCGGGCGGTCCCGGCGGGCGAGCCCCTGCGGCTTCGAACGGGTCTGGTATCTGATCGGCGACCAGCAGGGCTGAAGCCCCGCCCGCCCAGAACCCGCCAGGTACGCCCAAGCGGTCGCCCGCAGCCTCACAGCTGCGCGCGGCCGCTTGGGCGGGTACGAGGTTGGACCGCGCCGGCGACCGCGGGACGAGCTGGCCGCTGGCCGGTTCCGGCCGCCACGATCATGTCGAGCCGGCCGGGTTTGGTTGCGCGCTCCCGCCCAGCGCCGGGCGGCCTCCGGTCGCCACCGGTACCCCGTCCACGGGGGACCCGTACTCGGGGCTGTACTTCGAGCTGTTGCGGAAGGTATCCACGAACCGCTGCATGCGCGGGTCGGTGGGCGAGGTGATGCGTAGCTGGTACCCCCACGAGCTGAGCACGATGGGACTGGGCAGGGTAGTGCTAGCCCAGGGGCTGAGGTCCAGGTACCGGTTGGCCTGGTTCGCGATGCCAGACCCCGGCTCCGCGATCATCTTCTGGCGGCCCACGAAGCTCGTCAGTGTCGCGACCTGGTCTTTGGGCAGGTTCGGGTCGTAGGTAATCCAGACCGCGCCGTGCTCAAGGTTGTGCACCGCCCGCTCAGTGGGAACAGGTTTGGTGTAGACGCCGGCGTTCATCCAGGTCGCATTGTGCGGTCCGCCCACTGGTGGCACGACCGCATAGGTCACTGGACCGCTCACATGTTGGTGCTCCAGGGCGCCGGGGTACGCGGTCCCGTCCCCGGGCCATCCCCGGGTGTCCCACGCCAGCACGCCCGGGATTCCGGTGGTGTTGGCGACCTGACTCGGTTGCTGCTGGACCGTTCGCGCACCGGCCGGGGCAGAGGAAATGATCTGCCCTGACCCAGAGGTGGGCGGTGTGCTGTGATGTCCGCCTGCCACCGCGACGGCGACGACCCCAGCGGCAATGACCAGAATGACCGCGACCGTCGCGATGAGTATCCACGGGGTCTGCCGCTGCGGGACCGCGGCGCCAGGCTTCTTACGGACTGTGCCTGGCGACGAACCGGTGGCTTTGGTCGGCCGTTTGCGCTTGCTCATGGTCAACTATTCCGATCGGGGGACGGATGAGGAGTCTAGGTACCACACCGTGTCATGTCAGTGCCTCCCGACTGGGGCGGCGGCTCGCTCTTTTCGCATGGCGGAACGCGGGCGATCCGCGAGGTGCTGCTGCCAGGTCGCCCGTCGGGCGGCGACCCGGCCGTGCAGCCGCTGGACCCGGACCAGGGCCTTAGCGTGGCGCCTACCGCCCGCCTCGGTCAGTTCGAGCTTGCGCGCGGCGAGCGCCAGGTCCTTGAGTGCCCGGCGCAGGAACATGGGCGCGTCGATGTGTCCGCAGCTGTCGCTCACACCGGGCAGCGGCGCGTTGATGGTGGCGACGTGGCGGCCCTCCCGGCATCCACCCCGACCGAGGCTGCCCGTGTCTGGGGTCGTCGCCGGGTCGGCTGGGTTACGGCCACGGGCAGCACGCGCATCCGCAGGGCTGCCCCACCTGTGGCCGCCGGAAAACGGGTATGTGACGTTCTCACCTGTCCGCGGCCTTGGCTGATCAGGTTCGCGGCCCGCCGGCCGCGGTTGTCTTTGACCACCCGCACGCTGCCAAGCCTGCCGGCTGCCGGTGTGAGCTCCTGGCGTTTTGCGTTCGACAGCGGCAGCGCGAGCACCCGGCCACCGTCGGCGAGCTCCGCCCTGGTCGACGTGCACAGGCGGCGTCCTTCTCCCTGAACGTGACCGGGGCCAGCCCGGCGCCCGGGCCGTGTTTCTTGCGGTACCGGGGAACTTCGCCGCGCGCTCTTCCACCTGGCCAGGCCGGCCGCGAGGTGGTGCGACCGGTCCAGCACCAGGTACGGACCTGTTCGTGCCACGGCAGCCACTGCTCCCGGTTCGCCCGCAGCAGCCTCTCCAGGCCGAACGGGTGCCACGACAGTGCCGGGGTCAGATCTGCCTCCGCAATGTCATACGTCTTCTCCGCCGCGCGCTCGCCAAGGTTTGCCCGGACCTGGTACAGCAGGATGTTGTGCGCCGCGCGGGCGGTGCCGCAGTAGCCGCGGAGCAGTTCGACCTGAGCCGCAGACGGCTCCGGGCGCAGTTTTCACCACCTGGGTCACCCCCACGTCGGACCTGATGCGCTGCCTCACGCGGTTCATGGTGCCCGGGAGGTGTGACATAGCAGTTGTGTCAGTTTGACCAACACGTGTTGCCGTCGTGGTCCTGCCTGGGGGCAGTGATGAGGGAGCTCCGAAGGCCCTGCTGGGCTGGCTCTGGACTGGCTGCCAGACTCAAGCCATGACGTTGCCGGGCTCCGCTGACCAAAAGTGTCCTCGCGGTAACGGTGCGACCTACGGTCGGTGCTGTGGGCCCTGCATGACGGGACGCCCGACACGACCGCCGGCGCGATGATGCGTGCACGCTACTGCGTGTTCGCGACCGGTCGCCTCGACTACGTCTTCGCGACTTGGCACCCGGCCACCAGGCCGGTCGACCTCCGGCCCGCACCGGAAGTCAGGTGGGTGGGCCTGGAGGTCCTCAAGACCGTCGATGGCGGGGTCGAGCAGGACACCGGCACGGTGGTGTTCAAGGCTCGTCTTCTTGCTTCAGGCCGCAGTCAGGTGATGCATGAGACAGCCAGGTTCCAGCGGCGAGCCGGACGCTGGGTGTACGTCGAGGCAGACAACGCGTGGCCGAAGACGGCCGTGCGCGAACGTCCCACCCGCGGTGGCGCACGTGGCTGGCCCAAGACCTGGGGAAGGCAGCCAGAGGGATGACGGTGGGCTCCACCGGCCGCCCGGCGGGTGTTTGCACCCAGAGGTCAGCCAGGGGCGCTGCCTTGGACGTATATTCGCAGTCAGGTCGGCGGAGCCGTCCTGTCTTGAGATCTTCCCGGCCGTGAAGGGCCAGGATTCCCACCGCTCACCCGGAGGCAACGTGTGCAGGTTCGCGCCTCACAGACAGGGCCAAGATTCCCTCGTCTCCACGCGCTGCCGCGCCATGGCCTGCCGCGGTTCACTGCCGGTACTGCAACACCGTGCCGGCCTTGGTCATCGCCCATCCCCTTCCACCGACAGCCGGAAGGGTTTCCTCCCGGCCCGAAGTGACTGGCTTTGCACCCCCGCAGGAATCCGATGAGCAGAATCACGGTCCACAGAAAAGTCATCCAGGTGAACCTGGGCGAGCCCTCAGTGGCCCGAGAAGACGTGTTGACCGTCGAGGAACCGCTGGAGATACGCGTTGGTGGTCGCTCGCTCGTGGTGACCATGCGGACCCCCGGCCACGACGTTGACCTGGCAGCCGGCTTCCTGGTCTCTGAGGGCGTGATCACCTCGGGCGAGCATTTCAGTGCGGCCCGATACTGCGCAGGTGTTAATGAGCAGGGCCAGAACACCTACAACATTCTCGACGTCACCCTGGGGGCCGGCGTGCCGCCGCCCGACCCCAGCCTGGAACGCTCCTTCTCCACCACCAGCTCGTGCGGTCTCTGTGGCAAGGCGAGCATCGAGACCGTGCGTACCCAGTCGGCCTACGACGTGAGCAGTGACGCGGTGCGCATCGACGCTGAGCTACTGTCCACGTTCCCTGCGCAGATGCGTTCGCGCCAAGGGGTGTTTGACAAGACCGGCGGTCTGCACGCGGCAGCGCTCTTTGATGGTGTCAGCGGGGAGATGCTCGTCGTTCGCGAGGACGTCGGACGGCGCAACGCCGTGGACAAGGTCGTTGGCTGGGCGCTCAAGGCAGACCGTCTGCCCCTGGCCGGCACCGTGCTGGTGGTGTCGGGGCGGGCGAGCTTCGAGCTGACCCAGAAGGCCATGATGGCCGGCATCCCGGCGCTGGCGGCCATTTCGGTGCCATCCTCCCTGGCCGCCGAGCTGGCCAACGAGCTGGGGATGACGCTGGTGGGCTCCATGCGCGGGAGCTCGATGGTGATCTATTCCGCAGGCGAGCGTGTGGTCGTGGCTCGCAGCTCCGCGGCGGCCGCGGCAGCTAGCGGGCTCAGAGACGTCCCACGCCCGTCACAGTAGGCGAACAGCTCGGCGCGCGTGGACGGCGCCCAGGCACGCTCGCAGGTGGGCAGCGGCGCCGGTAACGGCCTGCTCGCCAGCGTGGTGGGAGCGAAGGCGCGGCTGCGTTTGAACTGCACCCAGCCGACCTTCGGGACCATCACCCTCGATCGGGCACGGTTGTCGCGGCGGACACCCAACGCCTGCGCTCCGACGATCTGCAAACCCTTATGCTCGCCGGCCTTACGCCACGTCCGGCGCCTGTGGGTCCCGGCAAAGAAGTTCCGCCACCCCTGGTCGAGGTCCCGCAACGCCTGCTGCTGGGCGGTGTGCGACCCCTCAGTGAGCCACGGCTCCGCAGTCTTGGGCGCCGTCAGCTGCGCAGACTGGGCGTTGAAACCCGGCGTGGGACCCTGCCAACGCCGCCAGATCAGGCGCTGCTCCAGGCCGAGGTTCCACACGTACCGGCCATGAGCGCACTGCTCGGCCAGGAGCACCTTCTGTGCAACGCTCGGATACAAGCGGAACCTGATGGCCCACAACGTAGCGCCGGGCAACGACACCCCTGCGGGAACCACACCCCCATAGCTGTGGTCCCAGCGTCATCCACAACCTGCACCTCCACTTGGTGGTGGTCACCAGGTATCGGCGCGGCGTGTTCAACACGGAAACGCTCAACCTGTGCGATTACGTCTTAGCGCTCCCACACGCGCCCAGATCAGTCATCGCCTGGGGCCGGGCACCGTTACGTCCTGCATCAGGGCCGGGGCCCGCTTGCCAAGCTCACCCCGTGCGGGTGAGGCCACAGTTGTGCTGGGCCGCCAACATCGGAGAAGCACGACCAGGTGATGGCCGATGTGTTTCTGACCAAGGAGAAGTGACATGCCACTGCACGATCGTGACTCAGTTCGATTCCAGATGGAGGACTCGGTCTTCGCCGGGCACGCCGAAACCAGTCCCGTTCCCAAGTTCAGGTTCCCCAGGCAAGAGGGGCAACCCAGGGAAGCCTTCCAGCTGGTTGCCGATGAGCTGATGCTTGACGGCAACGCCCGCCAGAACCTGGCCACGTTCTGCCAGACGTGGGTCGAGCCCGAGGTCAAAGAGCTCATGTCGCTGGCGATGAACAAGAACCTGATCGACGCGGACGAGTATCCGCAGACCGCCGAGCTGGAACGGCGCTGCGTGCACATGCTGGCCGACCTGTGGCATGCGCCGGAGGCCGCCAACACCGCCGGCTGCTCGGCCATCGGGTCCTCCGAGGCGTGCATGCTGGCGGGGATGGCGGCCAAGTGGCGCTGGCGGGCCAAGCGGGCGGCGCAGGGCAAGCCGAGCGACCGGCCGAACATGGTGTGCGGGCCCGTTCAGGTGGTCTGGCACAAGTTCGCCCGCTACTGGGACATTGAGATTCGCGAGGTCCCGATGTCCCATGGCAGCTATGCCATGGATGCCGCCTCGATGCTGGAGCGGGTGGACGAGAACACGATCATGGTCGTGCCCACCTTCGGGGTTACCTACACCGGTGCCTACGAGCCGGTGGAGGCCTTGGCCAAGGCGCTGGACCAGCTGCAGGCAGACACCGGCCTGGACATCGACATCCATGTGGATGGGGCCAGTGGTGCCTTCCTTGCCCCGTTCTGCGCACCCGAGGTGCTTTTCGACTTCCGCCTGCCTCGGGTCAAGTCGATCAGCACCTCGGGGCACAAGTTCGGGCTGGCGCCACTGGGGGTCGGCTGGGTCGTCTGGCGGGACCGCCAGGAGCTGCCCGAGGACCTGATCTTTCACGTGAACTACCTGGGCGGGGACATGCCGGTCTTCGCGATCAACTTCTCGCGTCCCGCCGGGCAGATCGTCGCCCAGTACTACAACTTCCTGCGGCTCGGCTACGCGGGATACAAGGGGATCCACGATGCGTGCTACGAGATTGGGCAGTACCTCGCGTCCGAGATCGTCAAGCTCGGTCCCTTCGAGCTTCTGTGTGACAGCACACCGGAAACCGGGATCCCGACCGTCACCTGGCGGATAAAGCAGGGCGAGGACCCCGGCTACACCCTGTTTGACATGGCCGACCGGCTGCGGGAACGGGGGTGGCAGGTGCCCGCCTACACGCTCACCGGTTCGGCGTCCGACATCCCCGTCCAGAGGATTCTGGTGCGCCTGGGGGTGAGCCGGGATCTGGCTTCGCTGCTCCTGGAGGACTTCGCCAACGCCGTGGCCCACTTCGGCAAGCACCCGGTCACGGTGTCCATGACCAAGGAGGAGTCAGGCGGGTTCAGCCACCTGTAAGGATCCGTGGTGATGGACAGCGACTCTGGCGACCCGCTGGGACACGTGGGCCCCTTTGTGACCTTCGTGGAGCACCGGCGCCCGGACGGTCACCTCGCCCGCTGGGAGTCGCGCCGCCACCGCAAGCATCTTCGCGGTCCAGCGACGGGCGGCTCGACGTGGTGGGCGCCGCAGGCGCGGGGATGGTGGATAGCCGTCCTGTTCGCGCTGGGGTCACTGCTGTTCGCCGTCGGCGCGCTCCCTGCGTTCGCCGGCGCCGTCGGGGTCAGGTGGGACTGCGCAACCTTCTTCGTCGGCTCACTGTTCTTCACCTGCGCCGGGTACTTGACCTACCGCGAGGCGGTGGACGCCCTTCCCGAGTCACCGGGTCTGACCCATCGACGGTTCTTCGTCTTTGCGCCCGCCCGGATCGACTGGTGGGCTACAGCTGTCCAGCTTGTCGGGACCCTCTTCTTCAACATCAGCTGCGGCAACGCCCTGCGGGTGAACCTGACGGCGCAGGCTGCACACCAGCACGTATGGCGACCGGACGCTCTGGGCTCGATCTGCTTTCTGGTCGCCAGCGCGCTCGCCTGGTTCGAGGTCGCTCACGGCTGGTTCGCCTGGCGCCCCCGGTCGTGGGCATGGTGGATCACGCTAATCAACCTTGCCGGGTCGGTGGCCTTCGGTGTCTCAGCGGTCGCCGGGTACATCAACCCCTCGACCGGCCAGCTGAACAACGCCGACCGCGCCAGTGTGGCCACCTTCGTGGGGGCCGTGTGCTTCTTGGTCGGGGCGCTGTTCCTGCTGCCCGAACGCACCGAGCTCCAGCCCGCCGCCGAGCCCGACGTCAGGCGTCGATGATCACGGGGATGATCAGCGGGCTGCGCCGGTAGGTGCGGTAGGCCCAGGTGGCCACTGCCTGGCTGATCATCTCCTCGGTCTGCTCGATGTCGATGTCTTCCTTTGACGCCTTCGTCAGGACCTTCTGGATCACGGGCACCGCGTTGTCGAAGGTGGAGTCTTCCTGTTCGAAGCCATGGGCCAGGAAGTCGGGCTTCTCGACCATCTTTCCGGTTTCGGGGTTCACGATGGCGACGATCGTGACCACGCCCTCCTCGGCCATGTTGCGCCGCACCTGCAGGGAGTGCTCGGTGGCGCCGCCGACGGTCATCCCGTCGACGAAGACCAGCCGTGCCGGGACCTTTCCGGTGATCGAGGCCTGGCCCTTGACAAGGTCGATGACCGATCCGTCCTCGGCGATGATCACCTTGTCCGGATGGACTCCGGTGCGAATGGCCAGGTCGGCGTTCGCGCGCAGGTGGCGCCACTCCCCGTGAATGGGCATCACGTTGACGGGCCGCACGATGTTGTAGCAGTAGGCCAGCTCACCTGAGCTGGCGTGCCCGGAGACGTGCACCTTGGCGTTGCCCTTGTGGATCACGTTGGCCCCCCACCGGGTGAGCTCGTTGATCACCGAGTAGATGGCGTTCTCGTTGCCGGGAATCAGCGAGCTGGCGAGCAGGACAGTGTCGCCATGGGTGATCCGAATCGGGTGGTCGCGGTTGGCCATCCGTGACAGTGCCGCCATCGGCTCACCCTGGGAGCCTGTGCAGATGAGGGTGATCTTGTTGGCGGGAAGGTTGTCCAGGGCCTTGAGGTCGACCACCAGACCCTTGGGAATGGAGAGGTAGCCCAGGTCACGGGCGATGCCCATGTTGCGGACCATGGAGCGGCCCACGAAGGCGACCTTGCGGCCGTGGCTGTGGGCGGCATCCAGGACCTGTTGGATGCGGTGCACGTGACTGGCGAAGCTGGAGACGATGACGCGCCCGGGGCAGGTGCGAAACACCGTCTCGATGGCGGGCGAGAGCTCGCGTTCGGACGTGATGAACCCGGGGACCTCGGCATTGGTGGAGTCGACCATGAACAGGTCGACTCCCTCGGCGGCCAGGCGGGCGAACGCGCCCAGGTCGGTGAGCCGGCCGTCCAGCGGGAACTGGTCCATCTTGAAGTCCCCGGTGTGCAGCACGAGACCGGCAGCAGTGCGGATCGCCACCGCGAGCCCGTCAGGGATCGAGTGGTTGACCGCGATGAACTCGCAGTCGAACGGTCCGAACTTCTGCCGCTGCCCCTCGCGGACTTCGATGGTCTTGGGGGCGATGTGGTGTTCCTTGAGCTTGGCCTTGATGAAGGCCAACGTGAGCTTCGAGCCGACCAGCGGGATGTCCGGCCGTTCGTGCAGCAGGTACGGAACCCCGCCGATGTGATCCTCGTGACCGTGGGTGAGCACGATGGCCTCGATCAGGTCCAGGCGGTCCCGGATCCAGGTGAAGTCGGGCAGGATCACGTCGACACCGGGCTGGTGCTCCTCGGGGAAGAGAACGCCGCAGTCGACGACCAGCAGTCGGCCGGCGTGTTCGAAGACGGTCATGTTGCGACCGATCTCCCCGATACCGCCCAGAGGCACGATGCGCAGCCCGCCTGGTGCCAGCGTGGGCAGCGTGTCCTTGTGCTTGGCTCCGCGCCGGCTCATGCTGTCACGGTTGGAGCGGTCGTCGGGGCTGGAGTACTGCGGTGGGCGGTGCACATTCGCGTGTTCACGGTCAGCTTTCGTCGGTGTGAGGTTGGTCTGGGTCAGCGATGTCCAACCGATGCCAACCTCCATGGTCCCGCACTTTTCTGTGGGGCGGGCACGAACGGTCAGCCGGGTGGCTGAAAGGACGGGCAAAGACGGGCCTTCTGGGTCCCGACGTCTCTGGGCGCGTCGGCGGCCAGCCGTCTAGCCTGGGGTGGCCGGAGCGCGCCGGATCGTCAGCGTCGGCCGCTGCGCCAGGCTGTGCGCGACGACGCAGTAGCGGTCGGTCATCGCGGCCAGACGGGCAAGGACCTCGTCGTCGGCATCGGTGTCCAGCTCGACGTCCACCGCGATGTCTTGTGCTCCAACGGGGGCCTGCCGGGAGACTCCTAGCGTGCCGCGAGCGTCGAAGTGGCCTTGCGCACGCAACCTTGCGCTGCGGATATCGACCCCGAGCGCGATGGCCACGCTTCGCAGGGTCACGCCCGTGCAGGCCAGCAGGGCCTGCAGGAGCATGTCGGCCGAGCACGCGTCCTTGCCGTCTCCGCCGGTGGCCGGATGCAGCCCGGCCCGGATCGGACCGGCCCAGGTCGCCACGGTGCACGTGAGGCCGGGGTCCTGGAAGGATGCAGTTGCCAGCACCGGTGTCAGCGCGCTGGCCGGCTCCTGCCGGTAGCCCTCCTTCAGGGGTGCCTGTATCTCGCGCAGCGTCGTTCTATCCATGCTGACCTCCACAGAGCTGGGACTGGCGGATCGTCCTGAGCGCATTGACCGGGGGATGCCTCTAGACCGCTGACAGCTCGGGAAAGGAGAGCCCGAACACCTTGTCAATGTCTTCTGCTCGCAGCGGCTGGCCGAACAGCCATCCCTGGGCCGTGTCACACCCCTGCTCGCGCAGAAGCGCGGCTTGTGCCGGCCTCTCGACCCCCTCGGCAACCAGGGTCAGCCCCAGGGCGTGTCCCAACGTGATGATCGCCCTCACGATGGCCGCCGAGGACGCATCCTGGTCCATCCGCGACACGAAGGACTGGTCGATCTTCAGGATGTTGACATCGGTCCGCTGGAGCTGGGAGAGCGATGAGTGCCCGGTGCCGAAGTCGTCGATGGACAGCTGAACCCCGAGATCGCGAATGCGGCTCAGGTTCGCGCTCGTGGAGCCCAGGCTGTCCAGCAGCGTGGTCTCGGTGATCTCCACGGTGACCTGGGCAGGCGTGATGGCGTTCTCAGCCAGGGCGCGGGTCAGAGCACGCACGGCGTCATCTTGGCGCAGGGTGCGCGCTGACAGGTTGAGCGCGAGCGAGGCACCCGCCTGACACCACTGCGCGCCTCGCCGGCACGCTTCGGTCAGCACCCAGCAGTCGACGGCGGAAATCAGGGAGCTCTCCTCGGCGATCGGGATGAACTCGTCGGGCTGGAGCAGCCCGAATCCGGGTCGTTGCCAGCGGACCAGAGCCTCCGTGCCGGTCACCCGCTCGTCGGCCAGCGACACGATCGGCTGGTAGAACACGCGCAGCTCGTGGTGGGTGATGGCCGCGCCCAGGGCGTTGCGCACCGAGAACCTGGTGTCCACCGCCTGTTGCATTGAGCCGTCGAACACCATGGCACGGCCCTTGCCGCGCACCTTCGCCTCGTACATGGCCAGGTCCGCCTGCCCCA